>Ga0302307_10000022_pt1 | contig 203376 bp, 182 predicted proteins | sample III_Palsa_E3_2_FD_200530 | JGI IMG/M metagenome (GOLD analysis project Ga0302307, IMG submission 200530) | Peat permafrost microbial communities from Stordalen Mire near Abisko, Sweden - III_Palsa_E3_2 | ecosystem: Environmental > Terrestrial > Soil > Palsa > Peat permafrost | place: Sweden... | reverse complement strand
GCATGTGTTAAGCATGCCACCAGCGTTCAATCTGAGCCAGGATCAAACTCTTATGTTTATACCTTGCTTTTTTTGTGCCTCTCTCCAACTTGCGTTTTCAATCGGCACGACTCATCTCTTCGCGGCCTCTTCTTCATCTAAAGGCGCCCACACAAATCGTTTTCTTATTTTTAAAGAGCTAAGGGAAATCATTCTACTGCTAAGATTTTCGCTTAGCAAGCCCCATGTTTTATTCCCTAGGTTCTACACATGGAGTAGGCCATTATACGCATCACAAACTATTCGTCAATACTTTTTTGTAAGCACAATACTGATTGCGGCAACAGGGTGAACCGTTCTATACTAGGGCCATTATTTTTAGGAGGATTGAGTATGTCAGTAACCGACAATCAAAAACGTTTGGCTGATCTTGAATTAGAAAATCGTAAATTGCGTGAAGAAAATCGCCAATTGCAAGCTGATATAACAGGGAAGAAAGTACCCTTATCTGACGATGCTGTCGATGGCATCGCATTTTTTATTGTGATAGGTGTAGTAGTGACTAGTCTTGTGTTGTGGTTGTCAAGCTTACCTTCCTCGTAACCTTACTTCTGTAACCTTGATAGAGCAAAGCACTATCAAGGTTACATCTTATGTTTTTATAACCCAAATCAAATAAGTTCCCGTCCGTATGGACAGTTATAGAACAAATATCGCGTGCGCTAAAATCAATGGTTTATGCGCTTTCTAGATGCGGGATATTAAGCAAATCTAAAACCGCTAAACCAGAAAAAAAAGGACACCCACTTTATTTTCAGTGGGTGTCCTTTTTTTCTGGCTAGGTAATCAAGAGAATTATTACAGAGTTAAATGAAAAACCTCTCGCCTTCATTACGCTTAGTTTGTAAAAAACACACTCTCTGTGTGGACTATCTCTAATTTACCAAACCCGAGCTTATCGATCAGTTCTACATCATCTACTAACCATCTGGACGGTGCTTTGCGGCCTAAATTATCATCTATCTTAAATTTACCCAGTGTTCCTACAAGAAAGTAGTCGCCACCCACTGCCCTAGCACCACCATTAATAGATGCTAATAAAGCATCTTCCACCTCGCTAATTTTTTTCATAATAAAATACCTCTTTTCTGCCCGTAATACATTAAATCATACCACGCAGAATTTTTAGAATTTTGGCTCCCCTTTCTTGAGGCTCTGTTTGTCTTTTTGCCCTTATAAAAGAAGATACAACTTTCTTCTAATTATTATTATACTACTAACCAACTTAATGGACCAATAATTTTGTAGCTTGACTATAACATCTACCTTTTCATTAAGGCTCTGTAATTTTCTAGTATCCTCGTAAAATAAATTCGCATGTATATTGACATATACCTTATTGGTAAGTTATCGTCGTCTTGTTGTTTGCTGTGCCGTAGTTAATAGTAGTTTTTTATAGTTTTACCAAAGGATTTACTAAATGAAAGTTAAAGTGCTTGCTAATGTTCTTAATTTATTACAAAAAATTCAACCTGCCCCAGCTTTCCCACCCACGATGAAAATTATAGAAAAAATTCCGCAGCAACAATTTGGTAATACCATATTTGTTATTAAAAAGCCGCTAGAAGATACATTGATTAAAAAGACCGCGCAAGAATTAATCGATGATGATATCTTGCTTAATCAATTATCACCGCGCGATGTGCGGGAGATCACGATGGCTGCTTTACAAGAACATTATCGACCTTTATACGATGTAGTAGATCATTCTTACTACCCTGATATTAATACAGAAGTGCTGAAAATAAAAAATAATAAAACCGGTGAAATTGAGCATAAGTTAATCGATGAGGCAATTTATGATGCTGCAATATATTTAAATACAAGTGCAGCCAATACCTATCGATTTGGGTATATTGCGGGAATGAGATATCGAGATAAGTAATAAGGGACTAAAGAAAAAGGACATCCAGTTTATTTTCAGTGGGTGCCCTCTTTCCCCTACTCATTTTCAACGAGTAGCAGGCCTCTCAGTACAACCCTCACCTACAGTACACGTAATAAGGATTGGCCCTTTAATTACAGGTGGCGGCACTACAGGCTTACGAATAGGCTGTGGAAATACCGCTATAGGTTTAATGGGTTTTATTGGCCTAATTATAGGTTTGTAATTAGCAGAGGCAATTCCTATACAAAAAAGCATAGTTCCCATTAATACCAAACTAATAATCGATTTTTCTCTTTTCATGTTAGGTACCCTCATATTTCCTACAGTCTATAATGCCAAAATATCATACTTTAGTTGACTGACAAATATATTATTCGTATCGAACTAGATTATGCACCGGCGAATTTAGTCAAAGGAGCAGAAAAGGCTATAAAAAGATATTTACTGCGTTATTGGATAACCATTACTTCATCTCACTGCTATCCTAATTAAGATGTGTTTTATTAGTGCGGCTACAAAAACCATTGAAACAACCAATAGCAAGCCTTAATATGAGGATCTAAAAAATGTCGCTATTTGTCATTTTTCAAGGATGAAAGTATGAGTAATATAATTCTAATTTTTCTCGGAGCAGGATTAGGTGGTGTACTGCGGTATTTAGCATCTAATGGTGTTTATTTATTTCTAGGACGTGATTTCCCCTATGGAACATTAATTGTCAATGTCACAGGATGTTTTTGCATGGGGTTTCTTTTCATTGTTATCACGGAGCGATTTAATGGTATGGCAATACCATTGCGTTCTTTTTTACTTATTGGTCTTCTCGGCGGTTACACTACCTTTTCTTCTTTCTCAATAGAAACACTTAATCTTTTTGAAAGTGGCGCATGGTTCAGTGCTCTGCTCAATGTTCTGCTCAGTGTAACTTTATGTCTTGTTGCTGTCTGGTTTGGCGTTATTGGAGGGAGACAACTATGAAAGTGGAAGATATGGTGGCGGTTAGAATTTATGTTACTGAAGCATCTAATTTAGAAAAAAAAATCATTAATTATTTGCAAAAAGAAATTAATATTCATGGCTTCAGTGTATTTCGTGCGGTAAGTGGTTCTGGGGAAACAGGCGTTCGCAAAAGTAGTTTAATGGATCTTTCGTTAGATCTACCCCTTGTAATTGAATTTTTCGATTATGCCAATAAAGTTAATGAAGCTATAGAACAGCTCAGCAATACAATGCAGCTCAGGCATATTATTTCTTGGGCGGTTAAAGTACATAGCCAATAAATAGAGTCATTTAGAATGAAGAAGAATGAAAACCACTTTACTCAAAGCTCAATTTTGATTGAATCATAATTTAAATTAAACCACAGACAATACGCGCTGAACTAACTCCGCGCTTTGCTCTAAATGGACCTCATCCATATCATGCACGTTTATATGAGCAACTTTACGCCCCTCACGCGGTGATTTACCGTAATGATGATAATGAGCATTATCGATTTGTAAGATATCGGAAATAGCAGGTTCTTTACCAATGCAATTAAATAATCGACTAAACCCTGTTGATTCAGTACTACCTAACGGCAAACCCATAATAGCGCGCACGTGATTTTCAAATTGGCTTGTTTCTGCGCCTTCAATCGTCCAGTGTCCTGAGTTATGCACTCGGGGAGCAATTTCATTAGCAATAAGTTGATTGTTGCATACAAAAAACTCAATGGTAAGAATGCCAACGTAATTTAATTTCGTTAACAACGCTTCCATATAATGTTGCGCTTGGTTTTTCAAAATAGGATTTTCAAATGGTGCGTCAGACTGTATTAAAATACCATTATGATGCTTATTGCGTGTTAATGGGTAATAACGAATTTCACCTTGTTGACTTCTTACTGCAATTAACGAAACTTCAAATTCATAATTAATAAATTGTTCTAATATAAGCGAATTATGATTGATTTGCTGCCACGCGATATCAACATCTTGTAAATTTTTAATAATAAATTGTCCACGGCCATCATAACCGCCATGACGTGTTTTTAATACGGCAGGATAACCTAATTCATTTAAAGCAACGGGTAATTCAGCAACAGCATTGATAGGAAAAAATTGGGCAGTGGGAATTTGCAAATCTTTTAATAATGATTTTTCAGTGTATCTATCTTGAGCGTCACCAATAGCATTCACATGGGGTAATAAATTACCATATTCTGCTAATATCTCTACTGCAGACAACGATAGATTTTCTGTTTCATAGGTTAAAACATCAACTGAGCTTGCAAATGCTTTTAATGCCTCTTTATCATTAAAATCGATAACTTGTAATGGCATAACTTGTCCACCACATGCATCTTTTTGTTTATCAATACAAATACAATTAATGCCCAATGGATAAGCTGCTAATGCTAACATTCGTGCTAATTGTCCACCGCCAATAATCCCTAAGCGCATATTATTTTCCTATTTCTTGTGCCAAAACAGCCTTTGTTTGTTGCTCGCGATACTGTTGCAATGCTTTTAGTATTTCTGGAAATTGATGCGATAAGATAGAGGCCGCCAATAATGCTGAGTTCACTGCACCCGCGTCCCCTATTGCTAACGTACCAACAGGAATACCAGCTGGCATTTGGACTATAGATAATAGCGAGTCGACGCCTTGTAGTGATTTTGAAAAAACCGGCACGCCAAGAATGGGTAAATCGCTTTTTGCCGCTACCATGCCTGGCAAGTGCGCAGCACCTCCCGCACCAGCAATAATTACCTTTAATCCTCTTTCGCGCGCCGTTTTAGCATATTCAAATAATTTATCAGGAGTGCGGTGAGCTGATACAACTTCCACTTCATAGGAAATGTTTAATTTATCTAGGGTATTTGCGGCATGTTGCATGGTATCCCAATCATTTTTGGAACCCATAATTACACCAACTAATGGCAAGTTTTCTGTCATGAAGGCCTCGAATAGAGCTTATCGAAACAATGCATAATAACGTGAAATTGTTGGGAAGTATAGGGGATTTGTGGGGGGATAATCAGTATCTCATGCGACCTGTTCTGCTCACCTCTCCCCTTGCGGGTGAGGAAGATCGCGCTATGTAGACAGATCGTGAATAACTGTTATTTCTTTCTTCGTAGCTTTTCCCCTCACCCTCGCAAGCTTTGCTTGCATTTCCCCCTCTCCCACAAGGGGAGAGGGGCTTATTATACTTTACCTTATACCAACAGTTGCCGTTTTGCTAATTGATAAAAGAGACCTTGGTTTTGAATCAGCTCATCAAAACTACCCTGCTCCAGTATTCCCCCATCGCCAAGGACGATGATACGATGAGCATGGCGCACAGTGCTTAATCGATGTGCCACTACCACACGGGTCATTTTAAGCTGCTCTAAATTTTTGTGTACTACGTATTGATGAATATTATCAAGCGCACTCGTTGCTTCATCAAGATATAAAATACGTGGCCGATGTACAATAGATCTTGCTAAAAAAAGTAATTGGCGCTGTCCACCAGATAATGTTTTACTGCCTTCTGATACAATAGTTTCCATTCCCATCGGCAAATTTTTAATATACTCCGCAAGTCCTACTATAGCAGCTGCAGCCCAAGCTTCTTCTTCCGATGCCGCTTTGGAGCCAATAATATTTTCCAAGAGTGTCCCTTGCATCACACTGGCATTTTGTAAAACCACACCAAATTGAGCACGTAACATATTCATATTTAAATTACGCATATCATGGTTGTCATAATAAACATGCCCTTGCGAGGGTTTTTCAAAACCAAGCAATAAGCGAAGCAGTGTTGATTTCCCTGCTCCCGATGAACCGACTATAGCCACAAATTCCCCAGGTTCAATCAAAAGACTAAATTGTTTAAAAATACCCGGTCCATTTTCGATATATCGAAAATCAACATTTACCAATTCAATTTTACCTGATAGAGAGGACAAGCACGTCAAATTGTTATCAGATTCAGGCTCTGTTATTAAGATGGGTTTTATCCGTTGATAAAGTGGAATAATACTAATCAATCGATTAACAACACCTACAATACCAAGTAATGATGAGAAAAAATAGCCAAAAGCCGCATTAAAAGCGATATATTGACCCAAGGAAATTTGCACACCATGTTTAGCAATAAAGCCATAAATTATCATGGAAAGTAATATTAATAAAAAAGTATGGAAAATGGAAAATGAAAAGAGACAATAGCCACCAATATATTCATAGCGCACCTTTTTGGAAAAGATGCCCATCCATTTTGTAAACGCCTTGTTTTCTACATGAGACACGCGTAATTTTGCTATACCACCTAACAACTGTAAAATGACCCCCTCTAATTGTCCTTCTAAATTACATATATGTTTTTGGTATTTATAATAAATTAAATTGGCAACCAGGGTTGTAACGATAATAATTGCTATACCAATACACGCAATAATGGTTAGCTGCCAACTGTAATAAGCCATAACAAATAAAGTTAATATTGATAAAAGTCCACTAATGGCGGTAGACATAGTAGCCGCTGTTAACTCTTGCTGGATAGTATCAATACCACTGGCACGATTGGTTAAATCGCCAGCTGAAAATTGCTTAATAAAATTGAGTGGCAACCGAAGCAATCGATCCCAAACGGCAGACTGTATAGAGACATTTAATTTTAAGCGCAAACGAATAAGGCAAATCGTTTGTACAATATTAAAGCAAGTACTGGCCAATACAGCAACCGTAAGCGCACAAACCAAATCAAATAATAAACGCCGATCGGCATTGGGTATTACCTGATCAAAAATCCATCCCATTGCTATTGGACTTAATAACATGACAACGGAAATAATACACTGCAATATGACAATGTATTGAAGATCCTGATAACGTCCAGAGAGTGCATTCTTTAATAAGTCTTTTATGTTTAACTTTTGATCAGGCAGCGCCTTATAAAACATATAAGCACTATTAGTGATACTATCTGCCCAATCTGCGGAAACTCGCTTGCTTATTGCTTTTTCAGGGAAATAACAATCATATCCACCCTGTTTATTTGGAGTTGCTACATAATAGTCAATACCATTATTATCACTTAACAACAAGGGACCATTATCATGTTGCCACCAATGGTCAGGCAATTTAACCTCTCGCACTCGCAGCCCTGCTGAACTTGCTAGATTGGTAATATAAATATCTCGATTATCATCAGGTGCAACTAAATCATTAGGGTAAGAGTTATATATTTTTTTAAATAAATAACGGCAAGCTTGAGCAAGTGGAGACTCTTGCTGATCGCTCGCGCTTGTGTCGGGTTTGATAGAAAATGATTGCTCAATATCAGCAATAGTTTGATCTAAAAAATACGTATTGTCTTGATTGCTCATTACCTTACTCCGTGGTAAATAACTTATAATATAACCCTTCATTTTTTATGAGATCATCATGTTTACCACGCTCATAAATTTTACCTTCGTGTAAGACTATAATTTCATCACAATCACGAATAGCGCTGAGACGATGGGCAATAATAATTTGAGTACAACCTCGCCTCTTAATGTTGGCATAAATTTGATTTTCCAATTCGGCATCTAAACTTGAGGTTGCTTCGTCTAAAATGAGAATTCTGGGATTATTGCTTAATGCACGGGCAATTTCTAAACGTTGACGTTGACCAAAACTAAAATTTTCCCCAGCTTCGGTAATTTCGGTATGCATTCCACCGCGTGCTATAACATCATTTTCAATACAAGCATCTTGCATTGCTTTTGATATATAGTTGTAATCTTTGTTAGTATTCCACAAACTTAAATTTTCAAATACTGTTCCAGAAAAAAGAGTTATATCTTGATCCACAAATGAAAAATGCTGTGCAAAATCTTCAGGGTCAATATCATTAATAGCCGTATTACCTAATAAAATATCTCCGTTTTGCGGCTGATAAAGACCACTAATCAATTTTGCTAATGTTGATTTTCCGCAACCAGTAGCACCTACAATCGCCACTTGTGATCCGGGTTGAATGGTAAAAGTGATGTCCTCTAAAATCGGACGCCCCTCTACATAATGAAAACCAATTTGATCAAGAGAAATCTTATCATCAAAAGCTTCTGCTGGTAATTTCTTTTTCCCCTCTTCATCAAGACGTTGATCTTGCGGCGAGCGCAACACATCATCTAAACGTAAGAGATCACCTCGTGTTGTCTGGAAGCTAGTACATAAACCAATTAGCCCTTGAATAGGAGACACGACATAACTTATTAAAATTTGAAATGCGATTAATGTTCCTGCACTTAATTTACCTGCTAAAATTAACCACGCGCCAGAACCTACTATAGCAACAGTTAATAATCCAAAAATCAAAGAAGGCGCGAGGTTAAGCACTTGGTTATAAATAGCTAATTTATGCACACTGTTAATGATTTTCGCATGCTGCCCTGCCCAACGTCGAAAAAAATCATTTTCGCAGGCCATGGCTTTTAAACTATCGATACTCTGTATGCCCATCATTTCATAGCTAGTTAATTTTCCTTGTTCTTGTAAGAATAAAAAAGTAATATCGGCTATTTTTCGACTAACGAACACAAAAACAGTAACATTCAATGCCACTGCGACAAGAACAACTAATGTTAATGGGATACTAAAGAAGAACATAATTATTAGGTAAAAAATAATTGACAGTATGTCAACTACAGACGTGGTGAATCCTATTGACAATAAACTGGCAACACGTTCATTGGCAAGAACACGAGTAACGATATCGCCTTTATAGCGCTGGGCAAAAAAATCTATTGGTAATCTTAGGATGTGCCAAAAAAAAACTGAAGATCGTTTTAAATTTAATTGCGTATGCATGCGCAGTAAATAAAGATTCTTTACAAAAAGCAGCCCGACCTGCACTAATGCTGTTAATAGCATTAGTGTCAATAAAGGATTAATCCAATTGACATAACCTGATATTAAAACATCATCAATAAATACCTTTGTTGTTGCCGCCAAAATTAAAGCGGGAATAATCAAAGCTAATGTAGCAAGTGTAATATAATAAAATGCTGTCAACGCCCCAGTAAAGTGGCTTTTTAGCATTTTAATAGCTGATGGTTTTTCACCTGATGGTTGGAAATTCGGGCCTGGTTCTACCAAAAAAAACAAACCGGTAAAGCTCTTATCAAAATCATTTTTTGGTATTTTTCTAGGGCCTGTGGCAGGATCATTAACATAAGCAAATTTATCAGTAATGTTTTCCACTACAATAAAATGGTTAAACTCCCAAAATACAATCACTGGCTGATTCAAACTGGCTAGAGTTAAACTATCTTCGGTTGTTGCTGCTTTTGCATCCATTCCATAATAGCGCATAGCCTCTAGCATATACTGGGCATTACTACCATCTCGAGAAACACGACAACGCGATCGTAACTCTTCTAAACTGATATATTTATCATAAAATCCCAATATAATTGCAATAGCAACAGCGCCACATTCTGTCGCTTCCATTTGTAATACTGTGGGCGTTTTGTAACGATGCATTATTTATTCCCCGTAAATTAATTTCTTTAATGTGGGGATAAACAAGGTAATAGGCGCTTGTTCCTTAATGGTCACTTGGGCTGTGACTAACGTACCTGGGGTAACATTTAAATCAGGGCCTTTTGAAGATGACCAAGTTAGTTTTGAGTAGTTTTCTGATGAGGGTTTAAGGTGGACGCGAACTTGAATTGGTGTTACCGCATCTTTGAGAAATTGTGCTACTAATTCTCTATTTTGTAATGTTGCCATCATGCTGCTTTCACTAGTGGGATAAGCTGACACCATTGACACTTCACCCAAAATACTACCAAATTCATCTTTGTTTACTGTCGTAGGGGCAATTAAAGCACGCATGCCATCACGAACGCTTTTTCCCGTACGAGCAGGAACATAAACAACAGCATCCATTCCTTCAGCTGTTTTAGCAATACTAACTATCGGCGATCCGCTTCCTACAACATCGCCAATGGAGCTGTGAATGCTAGTTACTGTTCCATCTACAGGACTGGTAATGCTTTTTGACACATCCAATTTTGCCTGGAGATTCTCTAATTTATTTTCCGCAACTTTTATTTGCGATTTTAATTCTCTTATTTTGTCCTGCCAAGCAATAGAAAACTCTTCTTGCTGAGTTTCATTCCTGATTATTTGTTGTTTATAATCCTCAATTTCTATCTGAGCTTGGTGATATTCTCTTTCCACTTCGGTTAAATTTTGCTTGGTCACCCAACCTTTGGCATACCCATCATGAAATACCTTAAGTAATTCATTTAATTTAGTGCGATTTATTTGTTGTAACTTTGTTTTTTTGTCTAAAATTTCTTTTTCGTTATCGAGCTGTTGTGTATTAAATGCAATTTCTTTAATTGATCTTTCTTCTAAAGTAGCCAGCTCATCATACAATTTATTAAGATATAACGTATCAATTTTAATGGCCTGAGTGAGATCAGGTCTATCCAAATGTGCGACAACAGTACCCGCAGAAACTTGTTGCCCCAAACTGACGGTGATATCATTTATTTTGGCAGGTTCAGCAGGAGCAGAGGCAGTATAAATACTTCCTTCGCGTGCTAGTAAAATACCAATACCCTCAGCCCGCACAGGTATTTTCCCCCAAAGACTCCATATGATGAATGCAAATAGCAGCGTTCCTAAACCAGCCAGGAAGAACCAGGATTTGAAGGCAATTAACTTGATGGGATCCTTCAAATTATTATTATGCTGTTCATTTAATGCTTGCTGACGAAATAGCCCTTTTGTTTGTTGCTCCATATGCAAAATTTCCATTAAAATTATAATTATTGGTGGAAGCAGTCACTTCCCTGTTGTTAATTTGCTACTAGCACAGTTTATTATAGCTGAATAATATTATCTTCTTATTTTACCGCAACATTTAAAAAGCTTCTCTTAAATTTAAAATTAATTCATAAGTGATTATTTTCCTTCATTTAGTTAGTTGAATGGTATACTGAAACCAGATTAGTGCATTTTGGTCACTATTCGGTTAATAATAATTTAAAGAGGAGAATTATCATGGTGTTAGCAAATAAAATTAATATCATTAAAGATGAAAGTCTCTTATCAGAAATTTCAGGCGGAGCTTCTTCGAGAAGTGGGGCTGGAACTACGGCTGGATCAGGCGGCATAGAGTCAATATTAAAAACCATAGTAACGGACGTAGAGAAGGAAGCTGTTACTGTCGTAAAGGAAATATCAACTGCCCTTAATTTAGGAAATTTAGCAAACGATATGAAAAAATTCACACTCTAAGTGATATAAGCCCCATCCTTTCTGGTACCCTACCTTTTGTAGGGTATCATAATTTTAATCCCAACCGATAGTGTATAGATTTTACCCGTAACAGAAAAATTCTCTAATGATTTAAAATTTCAAAATTAGCTAACTAAATGATAGACTGAAAGCAGTTTAGTAAGTTTGATTAGTTATTCAATAAGTTATAATGTTAATAGGAGAAATATAATGACTCTAAATACAATAGATAATGTTAACTTTGTCGAAGATGAATCTGTATTATCCCAAATAACGGGCGGCCTCGGAACCACCACCAAGAGCACACTATCCCCTATAACTATCCTTCAGGATGTGGGAAAAGTGCTTATTAAAATTGGGATTGCCTTAGTGGAGGTTGGACAATCAAAAGCTCCCACCACTCGGAGTGCGCCAGCTCAACTCTAGCAGTTTCATCACATTTTTTGATACCCTGTTATTAACGGGGTATCAAAAAACGTTAATTAAATAGAAGAACCCCTCTAAAAAATATGAAGAATCCATGGACTAACCAAAATTCACCATTGAATAGTCAATAAGTTGCTGCTCAGCCACCGTTTCTTCTAATATTTCCTTTGCGAGCTTGCAACATTTACCACAACAAGCACCCACTCCTAATTGACAGTGCAAATCGCGCATACGAGTAGCACCCTGTATAACAGCATGTTTTATTTCACTATCAGTCACTTGCTGACAAATACAAACATACATTTTGGCTTAAACCCATTTTTGATAACGATAGTTCTTATTATACGCAAATGATAATCATTGTCAATAAGGCAGCGATGGTCCTAGCTCACTACTCAGAGCAATCCCAAAAAATATTTAAAAAACTAACTAATAAACTGTATAATGAAAGTATAAGAAATGATATTACCCATATCTATTCTTTGTAGTAAATAATAATTTTAAAAAAGAGGAAATAACATAATGAATAATAATGTAAAACTTGTAGAAGATGAATCCGTATTATCTTTAATTACTGGGGGTAGTTTAATGCGAATAACCCAACCACCTCTTCGTCACGTAACAGCTCCCCCTACTATTCGACAGGGCGTTATAACCATTCTCCATGGGATAGAAGAAATATTAGAGAGCCTAGGTGGGCTTCTCTCTGGTTTAGGAAAAAAAGGAGCTGGCATCCCCCCTGCAGTATGAGAGAGTAGCCGGCCACCATATGTTTAACATTGACTCTCTAATACCGCAACTTGGTGAGATATTAAAGAGTACTAAAGAGGAGTAAATATCATGATGCAAAATAATATCAGGCTGATTAAAGATGAATCAATGCTATCTCAAATTGTAGGGGGGGTTAAGAATGAGCCAGTAAAAGTACGCCCTTCGCCTGCACCTATAGCTCGCAACCCTGGCGGAGGGTTAAGTGTAGTAACCATTCTCCGTGACATAGGTGAGATATTGGAAAGTATTGGACAATTTCTTGTTGATTTAGGCGGTCGCGGTACAGTAAAGACTGTCATCCCAGGCAAGCAGCTATTGGGAGCGTAAGCTATATTTAACATTTACTCTTCAATACTCCCTACAAGGGGGTATTGAAGGAATGTTTACTATTTGTAAGGCCTGTTTTATAACTGCCAATCTATCGCGGCCTGTCCATGGCTCTGTAAATACTGGTTAGTTTTGGAAAAATGTCGACAACCGTAAAATCCCTTATGCACTGATAAAGGTGAAGGATGCGGTGCTGTTAATACACAATGTTTAGTCGCATCAATTAAAGCTAATTTTGTTTTTGCAGGTGCTCCCCACAAAATAAACACCACATGCTCTTTACGATGACCCACGCATTGAATAACAGCATCAGTAAATAATTCCCATCCTTGCCCCCGATGCGAATTAGCCTGATTAGCGCGCACAGTTAATGAAGTATTTAATAGCAATATCCCCTGCTCTGCCCAATGCGTTAAATCACCGTGTGAGGGAATTTTAAAACCCACATCCGTTGCTAATTCTTTAAATATATTTTGTAGTGAAGGTGGTGCAGGAATACCTTTCATCACAGAAAATGCCAAACCATGCGCTTGGCCCACACCATGATAAGGATCTTGCCCTAAAATAACGACTTTTACTTTATCAAATGGTGTCAATTCAAACGCATTAAAAATATCTTTATTGCGAGGGAAAATGGTTTCACCTACTGTACGCTCATTTAATAAAAAAGTTTTTAATTGTTTAAAATAAGGTTTTTGAAATTCCTCTGATAATACGGCTTTCCAGGATGGTTCAATACGTGGATCAATTGAAATATTATTGACACTTTCTACAGCAGTAGTCATTGCAGTTCTCCTATGGTGTTTGGTCCTTGGCAATAGAGCGGGCTTTATTTAATTCAAGTAATAATTCTGGTAAAGGTGGAATATTGGCATCACGTTCAATAATTGTCGAAATTAAACCAAAGTGTTGAATGGCGCTGGCATATAATTGCCAAACCGCATCAGTAATATTGTGATCATGTGTGTCAATAATATATTTTTCTTTATGGCTATGCCCTGCCAAATGCATTTGTTGTACTTTATCGGCAGGAATTGCTGCAATATAGTCATGTGCATTAAAGGCATGATTATGTGCGCTAACGTATATATTATTGATATCCACTAATAAAAAACAATCGGTTTTTTTTACGATTTCCACTAAAAATTCTATTTCACTGAACGTGGATTCTTTATAGCTAATATAACTGGAAACATTTTCCAAAACGAGCGGTTGCTCTAAAAAATCTTGTGCTTGTAAAATGCGGCTGACAACATGATCAAGCACTGGCTGAGTATAGGGTAATGGCAGTAAATCATGCATATTGTTGCCAGCATAACCTGTCCAACAAAGATGATCAGAAATCCAATGCGCTTGCGTGCGCTTAGCTAATTCTTTTATTGCTTGCAAATAATCCCTATTTAAAGGATCTGCACTACCAATTGATAAAGAAACACCGTGTAATGCCACAGGATATTCTGCACAAATCGCATCCAGATAATACAAAGGCTTACCACCCGGTACTAAGTAGTTTTCTGTTAATACTTCAAACCAATCAATGCCAAGTGGTATGCCTGCAGTTTTGGCTGCAAGAATTTCCGTATAATGTTCTGTGCGCAGCCCCAAACCAAAACCTAGGTTTTTCATACTAATCTAATGGATCGCCACCTTTATCAATGCAGTATTGTTGAGTTGAAAATAACCAACCGGTGCCACGACATTGGTTTTGTCCTTTACAAGTATGTGGGCCTAGCGCGCAATCACTTTGACCACGACAAGCATTTAAACCTATACAACGCACTTGCGCCCCTACCCCACTATAAGCACCACCGGTTCCCGCGCAACCTGTCGCTAACAGACCAGCAACGGCTAAAGCCAAAACTGTTCCTGTTTTTTTATGGTTCATATTCCCTTCTCCAATTGCCTACTTAACCCAAAATACGCTACGATAGCGTTGTTTTTTATACTAGCACAAGGTCATTCAACAATGAACAATAACTTCCGTATTGAAAAAGATAGCATGGGCGAGCTCCGTGTGCCTGCCGACGCTTTATATGGTGCGCAAACACAACGCGCTATTGAAAATTTCCCTATTAGTGAAATTACCATGCCTAAAGCATTTATCCATGCATTAGGACTAATTAAAGCGACCGCTGCAACCGTTAATCAACAACTGGGATTATTGGACGAAGCACGGGCGAGCGCGATTCGTTCTGCTGCGCAAGAAGTGATGGAAGGTATTCATCATCAACAGTTTCCCCTGGATGTTTTCCAAACCGGTTCTGGCACAAGTTCTAATATGAATGCAAATGAAGTCATTGCACATATCGCCAGTGATAAATCGAATTTAAAAATTCATCCTAATGATCATGTCAATATGGGACAAAGTAGTAATGATGTGATTCCAACAGCTATTCATGTCAGTGCTGCATTAAGTGTGCATAATGAATTATTACCCGCTTTAAAACATTTAGAAGAAACGATTAATAAAAAAGCGGCTTCTTTAGCACATGTTACTAAAACCGGACGCACCCATTTAATGGATGCAATGCCATTAACGTTTGGACAGGAATTATCGGGTTGGGCTAAGCAAATTAACAATGCTATAGCACGCATACAATCAACCATGTCACGTTTGACCGTTTTAGCACAAGGTGGCACAGCAGTTGGTACCGGCATTAACGCGCATCCTGAATTTGGTCGACTTTTTGCAGCAGAAATGGCGAAAAAAACGAATATTCCTTTTACAGCAAGTACTAATTATTTTGAAAGCTTAAGTTGCCAAGATACAGCCGTAGAGTTATCAGGGCAATTACGCACATTAGCAGTGAGCTTAATGAAAATTGGTAATGATTTACGCTGGATGAATAGCGGGCCACTCGCTGGATTAGGTGAAATTGCATTACCTGCATTGCAACCTGGCAGCAGTATTATGCCAGGTAAAGTCAATCCGGTTATTCCAGAAGCTGTATGTATGGTATGCGCACAAGTTATGGGTAATGACACAACAATTATGATTGGTGGTCAATCAGGTAATTTCCAATTAAATGTGATGTTACCTGTTATTGCTTACAATTTATTACACAGCATTCATTTATTGGCCAATGCGTGCAAAGCGCTTGCAGATAGTGCCATTGCAGGATTTGTTGTTAATGAGCAGCATATTAATGAAAAATTAGATAAAAATCCTATTTTGGTGACTGCGTTAAATGCGGTTATTGGTTATGAGCAAGGCGCTGCTATTGCTAAAAAAGCCTATAAAGAAGGCCGTGCTGTAAGAGAGGTTGCAAAGGAAATGACTTCTTTGTCGGAGGCGGAGTTGGCGAAGTTGTTAAATCCTGCGGAATTGACGAAGGGTGGGATTAAGGAATAGTAGAAGGCTCTGTGCCAACCTCTACCCCTCACCTTTGCAAGCTTACGCTTGCATATCCCTCTCCCACAAGGGGAGAGGGGAATTCTTTAGCAGGATCTTGCTAGCGTCAACCCCTCTCCCCTTGTGGGAGAGGGATATGCTGACGTAGTCAGCGAGGGTGAGAGGTAGAACGCGGCACGGGCTTATTTATTGATACAAAATAAACAACGGCTGTGGTTTTAAAGCAAGCACTTCTGCTGGTGTAAATAACCCTGTGCTCGGCGCCTTCAAATCATTAATGTAAAATAATTTAAATCCCGTAAATTCCACCGGTTCAGGCGATATGACACTATCATACGTATCGCGTTTTTTAGCTTTAAAACCCCAACCATCCATATCCATTACTACCTGCACCTCTGGAAGCGGTTTAATTTCACGATAATCGGTCACCATATGTTTAGTAAACCGATGCACGATAAGAATTTTTGGGGGTAAATTATGTTCTTTAACAATATCCGCCAAATAACGCACCGCATAATTTATATCACTTGCATCCATTGTACCAATTATTTTACCCGGCGTGCCACGATCCTTCATAGAAAACTCAGGATCAAGGGCAAGCATCACATTTGGCAATGCAAGATATTTAGCAAGACGAGGTATTTCCGCTTGCACATTACTTAGCCCTACTTGAATATCTAAAATAGCAATACCATTTATTTCATTGGCAAGTGCAATGGCTTTTTCAATTTGGCTATCTGGCATGCGATCCCTATATTTACCATCTTCACCAGCATGTTGTTGTGCTGTGACCGCAATATATTCAATTCCAGGAATTACTGGTTTACTTGGATCAGCTTTTTGCCATTTAGCAATCTCTTCTTTTAACTTCGTTAATACTGCTTCGGGCGGATATTGGCCCAAGATGCCCATATGAGTAGAATAAAAATTCCCATAATAAGCAACAATACGATGGGTAGGAAATAAGGCCCCTTGATTGATTGAATACCCAGACCCAACATGTGGTTGAGGGGCATTATCTTCAGCTTGAGCAATATCAACTACTAAGATACTGCTGGAAACAATGGCAAATATGCACGAAGCAATTGCTTTTCGCATAGTATGAAATAGGTATGACATGATGATTTACTCGTTGTTAGACCTCATTAAGTTTAGCAAAGAACCTGCTGTTGTCATTATTCTATTGTAATATTTTAATATGCTCAATTAATAACTGTAATTTTTGCTCATTGCGGTATTCATTCACATCCAACCGATAAGCTGCATGGATAGTTTTCATCGGCTTTTGAATTAGCTCTGGCACATTAAAGGCAATGGCATCAACATATAAACCGGGCGTAACCTCTAATGTTAACTTTAAATGTTTTTCGCCTAATACGCGTAGCGTAACCACTTTAAACTCACCATCAAAAATAGGCTCTGGAAAATGTTGTCCCCAAGGGCCACTATCTCGCAGTAAAGCTGCTGTCGATAAACAAAAATCGGTGGTTGCTAATTCGCCATCACTCATTAATTTATGTTGTAATATATCCTCATCAACCACTTCTTGTACCGCGACAACAAATGCTTCATTAAATGCCTCAAAATCTTTACGTAACAACGTTAAACCTGCTGCCATGGCATGACCACCAAATTTAGTAATCAACTCTGGATGTTTTGTAGCAACGCGATCAAGAACATCTCGAATATGAACACCAGGAATAGAGCGCGCCGAACCTTTTATATAATCATCATCAGCATCCCCAAAACAAATTACAGGACGATGGGTTTTTTCTTTCACGCGCGCAGCAACAATACCAATAACACCTTGATGCCAGGTTGTATCGTATAAACATAACCCTACGGGTAACCTACTTTGTTCTGGGTTTAACATTAATTGTGAGACAATAGCTAATGCTTGTTGTTGCATTCCTGCTTCAATGGCACGGCGCTCTTGATTTAATTCATCTAATGCTTGTGCTATTTGTTGTGTATTTTGGGGATCATCACTTAATAGGCAGGTAATTCCTAAACTCATATCATCCAACCGTCCCGCTGCATTTAAACGCGGGCCAACAAAAAAACCTAAATCACTCGCCACCACGCGCTTAGCGTTACATTTTGCCACTTGTAATAAAGCAGTAATACCGACACTACACACTCCTTTACGAATGCGTTCTAAACCATTTTTCACTAGAATCCGATTATTGTGATCAAGAGGAACCACGTCAGCTACTGTGCCTAATGCAACTAAATCTAATAATTGCGCCATATTAGGTTCAGCTTGTTGTGATGAGGTAAACCATTCCCGTTGACGTAATTGTTGGCGCACAGCTAACATCACATAAAATATAACGCCAACACCGGCTAAATTCTTGCTAGCAAAATTGTCCCCCGGTTGATTGGGATTAACGATGGCACTGGCCGCAGGAATTTCATTGCCTGCTAAATGGTGATCAGTAATAACAACTTGTATCCCTAATTGATTTGCCGCTGCAACGCCTTGGCAACTGGCAATACCATTATCAACGGTAATAATCACATCAGGTTGAAGTTTGCTTGCAACTGCTACGATTTCAGGCGTTAAACCGTAACCGTACTCAAAACGATTAGGAACTAAAAATTCAACATGTTTGGCGCCAAGAAGTCGGAATGCGCGCATCGCTAAAGCAGTACTGGTTGCACCATCAGCATCATAATCACCGATAATCAATAGTTTTTTTTGCTGTATAATAGCCTGTGCTAATAAAGCGGCTGCTTTATCAATATCTTTAAGACCAGTAAAAGGCAACAAACCTGCTAGATTATGGTCTAGGGAGGATTTGTCCTCAATGCCTCGCGCTTGGTAAATACGCTGCAACAAAGGGTGAATATCTTGCCAAGACTCTTGCGAAGGGGTCTTTAGTTCACGGCGTACTATGATTTTTTCCATTCCTTTATTCCTTATTGTTTTAAGGTTAGCGTCGTAAAACTACCCTGCAAATCATATCATGTTATTTGTTGAGGTGTGACAGCGTATAGAGGATAACCATTGTAATTCTGTCCATAAATTATTATTATGGTCAAATAACTAAAGCACTTTTTAAAGAGATATAACCAACATGTTTACACTACTCCTTTCCCCAATCTACGCTCAGGTACTGCTAGTAGATAAAGATGCTCAAAAAAAAGAAAAAGAAGAGGATGAAAAGAAAAAGGAAGAGAAAAAGGATGTGAGAGGCGGGCTGACGCCTGAACAGATCGCACAAATAGATGAGATTTCTTATACAGCAAAATCAGCGCCCGATATGATAGCAGGGCAATTTATGTACAAAACACATTTTATACCGTTGTTGAACGCTCCTTTAAGAGAGGTGACGGTTCAGTATATAGCACCAAACCCCACATTAGCTCACAATTTTAACTACTTTGATCTTTTTAATCCCGATACATTAAGGAAAATACGGATTGATGCACCCGTTACAGTTGATGCTGGAACATTTATAAAAACGCTACAAAGGTTTACTAAACTTGAAGAACTTCATATTGCTCAAGTAACGCTCTCTAATTTAACAGGCACGCATAAAGCATTTTTTGCTGATTTGTGGGATAGGAAAATTCTTAAAAATTATGATAATCGTTTCCTTGCGATGGTAGGTATTGAGATAAAAGAATTAAAAGTGTCAATGTACATGGGTAGAAAGTAAAAGTTAACCACCATTCTTGATATAATTTTCTTTCTATTCTGTTTTGCGCTATTATAGGGAATAACTATTAGTCATTGACGAATTACATTATGCTATCGCCCAAGGCAACAAAACGTTTGTTCTTTTTATTGTTATTTGTATCTTTTGTTAGTATTTTTGCTAGCGATATGCATATTCCCTCTTTACCCGCGATTAACGCAAGTTTGGGCACTACCGAAAGTGCTACCCAGCTTACTGTTACCCTCTTTTTCTTAGGTATTTGCAGCGCCCAACTCATTTTCGGCCCTATATCGGATCGATTTGGCCGACGAGCCACATTATATATAGGCTTAAGCATAGGAATTATCGGCTCTTTAATCAGCTACTCAGCAACGAATATTGAAATGTTGCTGCTAGGTCGCTACATCCAGGGATTTGGAGCTGCAGCAGGTTTTGGGTTAGTGCGAACTGTATGCGCCGATCTCTATACAGGCAGTCGTTTAGCACAAGTAGGCTCTTCCTTATGGATTATCATTGCATTAGCTCCTGCTATCGCTCCTATTGCTGGTGGTTATATTCAAACTTATTTTGAGTGGCGTACTAATTTTCTTATTCAAACGATAGCATTTTGTGCCGCCATGATTGTTAGTTTATTTTTGATGCAGGAAACAAATCGCCATTTAAATCCTGCAGCAACTCAATTAAGCCATATTCGCAAAACGGTTTTCCATTTACTAACCCATCGCCAATTTATGGTTTGTGTTATTACAACCGGCTTAACTTTGGCGGGAACATTAAGCTATTTTACTGTCAGCGCGTATCTCTATCAGGAAGTATTAGGTCTTACACCGAGCCAAAATGGCTGGTTAGCAGTAGGTATTACTTTTGCAATGATTACGGGTAATCTTGCCAATGCAAAATTATTAAATCATTTTAAAATGCAGCAATTAATGCAAACCGGCGTTATTCTAATGGCGTGTAGCGGTTTATTTTTGGTGAGCTGTGCTTTATCTGGATTATTGAGTGTAACTTTATTATTGCTTCCTATCGTTGTGTACGTTTTCGGAAGTAACTTAGTATTTACTAACGCCACTGCTTTTGCTGTTGCTGATCAACAAAGTCATGGTGGAATTGCTAATTCTGTTTATAGCTGTATTCAAATGGGTACCGCCTTTATAGGCAGCTCAATTGCAGCTTATATGCCAAGTACAGATCAACTTCCGTTAGGTTTGTTATTAGCAGGATTTAGCATTACCAGTTTATGCTTAATGCGATTGGTATTACCGCTTGGTAATGAAGCAGAGGAACGTGCGTAATCCACTTACTTATCCAATACTTCTCGCAATTTTTGCGCTAAATCCTTAGGATTCAATGGTTTTTGCAATAATAATTCGCTAGGAATAGCTAATGGATGATCGTTTTGCTCATCACCGTGCGTATAACCAGACATAAAAAGCACCTGAACTTTAGGCAAAATTTCGCGTATTCTTTCTGCTAATTGTTCACCACGCATTCCTGGCATACGAATATCGGTTAATAATAAATGCGGTCTAAAACCGTGATCACGAACTAAAGCAAGGGCTTCATCTGCGCCACCTGCTTCTTTAACATGGTAACCTAAATTACCTAAAACACTGACCAGTAATTGCCTAATATCGGCTTCATCATCAACGATTAACACGGTTTCTTTGCCGCCTAAAGGAAGTAAGGATAATTGATTAACTTGTACATCTTTCTTTCCTTGTTGCGAGGGGACAACAATGGTAGGTAAACAAACAAGAAATGTTGAACCCAAACCTAATTCACTCTCTACTTCTAAAAATCCTTTATGCTGACTCACCACACCAAAGACACAGGCTAAACCCAACCCTGTGCCTTCACCATGGGTTTTAGTGGTAAAAAATGGCTCAAAAATACGCTCTTTTACATCCGCCGCAATACCAACACCATTGTCTTTGACACTAAATACAATACATTCTGTTTCTTCGTCATTTAATAAACGGGTTTCATTGCGAGTTTGTAACCAAATATCACCACAGCCGGGCAACGCATCACGCGCATTCATCACTAAATTCATGACCACTTGATCAATTTGGCCTATATCCGCTGATACAAAACTCGATTGGGCTTGCAGATCTAAACGAATGGTAATATCGCAGGTAATGACACGGCGTAATAAAAGAACAATGCGTTGAATAATACTGTGCAAACAAATGGGCTGCACATGTAATACTTGTTTACACCCAAACGCCAATAATTGCTGAGTTAATTGCGCGGCTTTTTCTCCAGAATCCTTGATAACTTCAAGATATTCACGTACACGGTGATCCGCAGGTAATTCTGCTAGAGCTACATCGCAAAAGCCTAAAATAACCGTTAACATATTATTAAAATCGTGTGCTACGCCACCTGCTAAACGACCTAATGATTCTAATTTTTGCGCAGGCAGCCAATTACCATATAATTCCTTGGTCATATTTGATGTTGGCATTATTGTTCCCTAATGTAATGTGATTATTTTTAATGTATTGGTTCCACCAATAGCATTTAATTGATCCCCTTTGGTAAGTAGTATCGAATCATCCGTGGATAAAATAGTTAATCGCTTTAATTCTGCTAATATACTTTCATCTACAGATAAAGTAGCAACTTTCGAAATATCATAAGCTAATGGATAAACACCACGATAAAGCAGCATTTTACGTCGTACCATAGCATGCCGACAAAAAGCATAAATAGGAATACCAGATCGAATCCGCGACATTAATAATGGGGTTAAGCCCGATTCGGTAAGTGCAATAATCGCTTTAATATCGATGTGATTAGCCACATACATAGCAGCCATGGCAATTGCCTCGCCCACTTTATCAAAATGACATTCCATACGATGTCCTGAAATTTGTGTGACCCGCTCCTGCTCAGCACCCCAACAAATGCGCGCCATAGCAGCAACCGCTTTATCTGCATAAGAACCAGTAGCTGTTTCGGCAGATAACATCACCGCATCAGTGCCATCTAACACCGCATTGGCTACATCACACACCTCAGCACGTGTGGGAATAGGATGACTAATCATGGACTCCATCATTTGGGTTGCGGTAATAACCGCTTTATCTAATGCACGCGCTCGTTGAATAATGCGTTTTTGAGCGCTAGGAATTTTATCATCGCCAATCTCTACACCTAAATCACCGCGCGCAACCATAACAGCATCAGAGGCTTCAATGATAGCATCTAAATTGCTTAAGGCTTCTACCCGCTCAATTTTGCTAACTATGCCTGCTTTACTACCTGCTTTTTTTAACAAGGCACGCGCTTCATGAACATCATCACTATTTTTCACAAATGAGATTGCAATATAATCAACCGCTAAATTAACGGCAAATATGAGATCGGCTTTATCTTTATCGGTTAATGCGGCTGCTGATAAACCACCACCTTCGCGATTAATCCCTTTATTATCCGATAATTTACCGCCCTCAAGAACAACACAATGAATTTGCGTGCCTTGGATTTTTTGCACTTGTAATACAAGCAAACCATCATCTAATAATAATTTGTCGCCAACTTTCACATCATTTGGTAAGTTTTTATAATCAATACCAACGCACTGCTCTGTGCCAGCATCATTTGGCCAAGCCGTATCTAAAATAAAAGTTTGATTGGATTGTAAATTAATTTTGCCATTAACAAAACGGGCGATACGAATTTTTGGCCCTTGTAAATCAGCCATAATACCCACTTCACGATGTAATTTCGCGGCTATGTGGCGGACTGCATCAGCACGTTGTTGATGATCTTCTGGCTTGCCATGGGAAAAATTTAAACGGACCACATCAACCCCTGCTCGTAAGATTTTTTCTAACATAGCAGGATCATCGGTAGTAGGACCTAACGTCGCAACAATTTTAGTGCGACGCGGAGGGTGTTGGTTATCCTTATCCATGATCATTTTCCTTGTTTGATATATAGAGGAACCTCTATCACCTCTCCCCTTGTGGAAGAGGTCGACCGCGCTTTTGCGCGGGCGGGTGAGGGGTGGATCCATCTACGTAGAAATAACGAAAATTAAACAACATTTCTTTCTTCGTCGCTTTCCCCTCACCCTCGCAAGCTATGCTTGCATTTCCCTCTCCCGCAAGGGGAGAGGGGTAAAAATAATTTAATTTGTCCCTCGCTCTTCCAATACTTTCACCGCTGGTAATGTCTTCCCTTCCAAAAATTCTAAAAACGCGCCACCACCGGTAGAAATATACGATATCTTATCAGCAACCCCAAATTGATCGATAGCCGCTAACGTATCACCACCACCAGCAAGAGAAAACGCCTGACTCTCAGCAATAGCTTTTGTTAGCACTGCCGTCCCATGCGCAAAGGGTGTCATTTCAAATACACCAACAGGACCATTCCATACCACTGTGCCCGCTTTAGCAATAATCGCAGCATATAGCTCGGCCGTTTTTGGTCCAATATCAAGAATCATATCATCAGCCACAACATCCGTCACCGCTTTTACTTGGGCAGTTGCGGTAGCAGAAAATTCTTTAGCAACGACCACATCGCTGGGAATAGGAATTTGCGCGCCCCGCGCTTTGGCTTTGGCCATTAGCGATTTGGCATTATCGACTAAATCCATTTCTACTAACGATTTTCCAACTGGATAACCACAAGCAGCCAAAAAGGTATTAGCAATCCCACCACCAACAATTAATTGATCCACTTTATCGAGCAAGCTCTCCAGTAAAATTAATTTAGTAGAGACCTTGGATCCCCCCACAATTGCTAGCAACGGTTTACGCGGATTTTGCATTGCATTAGCTAAAGCATCCAGTTCTGCCATTAACAAAGGGCCTGCACACGCGATAGGTGCGTATTTAGCAATACCATGTGTTGATGCTTGCGCACGATGCGCAGTTCCAAAAGCATCCATCACAAACACATCACCTAAAGCAGCCATTTTTCGAGCTAAAGCATCATCATCTTCATCCTCACCTTCTAAAAAACGCACGTTTTCACAAAGAACCACTTGCCCGGGTTGTAAAGGGAAACCATTGATCCAATCTTTTACCAATGTTACAGGGTGATTCAATAACGTCTCAAGGCGTTTAGCAACGGGTGCTAAAGAAAATGCCTCATCATAACACCCTGCTTTTGGCCGCCCCAAGTGGGATAAAATGGCGAGGGCAGCGCCTTGTTGAAGAGCGAGTTTAATCGTTGGTATTGCTGCACGAATGCGCGCATCATTACTCACTTTGCCATCTTGAAGAGGGACATTAAGATCTTCACGAATCAGAACGCGCTTATTGGCCAAATCAACGGCTGTCATTGGGGTTATCATATACTTGTTTCTCATGGATATTTAAGCTAGAAACCTGCTATTATGCAAACATTGCGCGACATAATCAAACAGGAATTTCAATTTGAAAACCCGCTTCCCGTGGCAACGCTTTTTACATCCTAAATATTGGTTAAGCTGGTTAGCGATGGCTATTTTATGGCTAATTAGCCTACTACCCTATCGTTTTGCTCTGCAAATTGGCCATATCCTTGGTCTTGGTGGTTATTGGTTTGCCGGTAAAAGACGCCATATCACTGAAGTCAATTTAGAATTATGCTTTCCACAACTCTCTGCTAAACAACGCCATAAACTTTGTAAGGATTGTTTTATCTCAGTTGGCGATGGGATAGTTGAAATGGCACTGGCTTGGTGGAAGCCTGCGAACCAACTGGCGCCGTTAGTCCAATTAAAAGGATTAGAGCATCTTGAAGCTGCGCTTAACAAACAACACGGAATTCTCATTTTAGGGGCGCATTTTACTACGTTAGATTTAATAGGTCGGTTAATTTCTCTACAAAATAAATTCAGTGTAACGTATCGCAATACGAAAGATCCTTTATTCGATGCCATGATGCAATATAAGCGAGACCAAATTTTTGCAAGTTCTATTAATCGCATTGATATACGTCAATTTGTAAAAACATTAAAAAACAAAGGGGCTGTTTGGTATGCACCCGATCAAGATTACGGTGCTAGACACAGCGTATTCGCACCTTTTTTTGGAGTACCTGCAGCAACTATCACAGCAACAGCACGTCTTGCCAAGATGGGAGATGCTATAATACTACCTTGCTTTCAAAGTCGATTACCCAATTATCAAGGGTATTTAATTGAATTCCAACCGCTGGTTGAAAATTTCCCTAGTGGCGATGATGTACAAGATGCGACCCGCATCAATCAAATTATTGAACAAGCGATCTTGCGTTGTCCTGAGCAATACTTATGGCAACACCGTCGTTTTAAAACACGACCGGAAGGACAACCACGGCCTTACTAGGATATATAATGAATAAATTGGTAGATCTTTTTTCGGTATCTAGAAATCTTTATATTGCGATTTTCTTTATTAGTATTCTCTTGTCAACATGGATGAATTATCATGCTGTTGCTAACACCGATGGAATCTTATACTTACGAGCAGCCCAGGTCTTTACAGAGCAAGGGTTGCAAGAAACATTAGCCCTCTTCCCTTGGCCTTTCTACTCTATCATTATTGGTGTATTACATCAGATTACCGGTCTAGACTTTCAACAAATCACCATCATACTCAATAGTTTATTATTTGCCGCGACATTAATTTGTTTTGTCGATCTCATTAAACAAGTTGGCGGTGATTTACGTGTACAGTTGTTAGCAGCCGCAATTATCCTCTTATTACCCCCGCTTAGCGACTATCGTGATTATATTATCCGTGATATTGGCTATTGGCCTTGTTTGTTACTTGGTTTTCGTGTTTTTTTAAATTATAACGAACAACCAAGATGGACAAGTGCTGTTGTAATGGGGTTATTATTTTGTTTTGCCGCCTTGTTTCGAATTGAGGGTGTTGTCGTATTATTGTTAACTCCTTTATTAATTTTATGGCAATGGCGCGAAGTTAATTTATTAACCCGCATAGAATACATGCTGTGCTGCTATATTGTTCCTATTGTATTGGCTTTAGTTTGGGCTATTGTTTTATTGACAACAAATAACATGGAGTTACTCGGTCGATTACCAGAGCTTGCCGAAAAATTCGCCTTTATCAAAGAAATACCCATGCATTGGGAAACTCAACGCAATATATTATTAGCCACATTACCACTACAAGCTAAACCCGATGAAGCCAATATCATTTTATTTGGTGGGCTTATCATTTATTTCATCTATGAATTGCTATACGGATTGTCTTGGATTGGCGCTTTATTAGTTGTCTATGCAATAGTAACAAAGAGCATACCAAATAGTCGTAACACACAGCTAACTATTGGTTTTTTTGTGATCAATTTGGTCATTGCTCTTGGCTTTCTTGGCCAAAATTTCTTTTTAAGCCAACGCTATTTGATGCCAGCAGTGCTTATATTACTATTAGCAGCCCCTTTTGGTTTAGCACACCTGCTCGATCAACTACCCGCTTTTTCCAAAACAATGCAACGTTGGATTAAAGGCATTATTGCGATAAGCGCAGTGTATTTATTTATTGATGCCACTATTTCTTTTGGGCCCTCACCTTATTATTTACGCCAAGCTGGTGAGTGGTTGGCAATACACTCTCCATCCAACACACGACTACTTGCCAACCATGAGGCAATTTATTATTACGCCAAAACCGATGTGTCTAACTGGCAAAAATTATTACCAGACAATGCGTTTATATGGCAGATAAAATTCATCGAAAAATTAAATTTTGATTATATTGCCGTACGTATTACGCGCAAAGATCAAGAATTAGCCGACTTTATTCAAGAAAATTCACCAGGCGAATTAGTGGTAGAATTTTCAAATAATCGTAATGATAGGGTTTTAATTTTCAAAAAAATGAAATTAAACCCACCAGCTGAGGAAATTAAGGAATAACATCATGGATATTAGTATTATCATCGTCAATTACAATACTGCGGATTTGGTATGCAAAGCGATAGATTCTTGTTTAACACAACAAGGGATTTCGTCAGAAATTATTGTGGTTGATAATGCCAGTCATGATGATAGCGTGGAAAAATTAAAAGCGTATGGTGATAAAATTCATTTAGTTGCCAATAGTGAAAATTTAGGATTTGGCCAAGCCAATAATCAAGGATTTACGCATAGCCATGGCGATTATATTTTTCTACTCAATCCTGATGCGGAATTTTCAACTGATCATGATCTGGCTGATATGTTGCTATTTATGCACCGCAATCCGAAAATCGGCCTTGCTGGCACACGTATTGTAGATAGTAACGGCAAAGAAACATTCCCTCGTTATAATTATCCCGGCGACAAACGATGCCATACATTATTTGCTGATTTACCAGGATTAATTACGTGGGTATTAGGTGCCGCCATGATCATTCCTCGCGCTATTTGGGAACAAACCGGTGGTTTTGATAAAGCCTATTTTTTATATGGCGATGAAGTAGATTGGTGTTTGCGCATTCGTAAATTAGGATTTGTGATAGGACATAACAGTAAAGTTATCGTATTGCATCAAGGCAGTGCTAGCGAAAAAAGCGCAACCAGCTTTGCAAAATGGACGCGTAAGCAACAAGGCTTACAAGTGTTTATTCAACGCTATTACCCCGAAGCTATCGCTCGTAAAATTATCCGTCGCGATTATTGGCGCAGTATCATACGTATGCGCTTTTTACAATTACGTAGTCTTTTTGGCGGTTGGAACGAAGCTAAGCAGGCACGTTTTGAACGCTATCGAGCCATTGCACAAAGCGCCAAAGCTTTTCTAAAGTGACAGCAAATGGACGGGAGGCGGCAGACCGCTTGGTTCTATCTGCCTGATAGAAGCGAACCTTTGCAACTTCCCTACTTTCAATCGTATAATACGCGCTTCTCATCTATTTTAAGATAACTACAATGAAAGCGCTGCAAATTGAAAACTTACAAAAAACCTACTCCAATGGCTTAGTTGCCTTAAAAGGCGTTAACTTGAGTGTGGAAGAAGGCGACTTCTTCGCACTCCTTGGTCCCAATGGTGCCGGTAAATCAACAACTATCGGGATCATCTGCTCGCTAGTGAATAAAACTAGCGGTCGTGTGCAAGTGTTTGATGCGGATATTGATGTTGACTGGCCAAAAGCAAAATCATATATCGGTATTGTGCCACAAGAGTTTAACTTCCCTATTTTCGAAAAAGTTCAAGATATTATTGTCAATCAAGCTGGGTATTTCGGCATTCCTCGTAAGGTAGCCAAAGAGGCTGCCGACCACTATTTGCAAGAAGTGGGTTTATGGGAAAAACGGTTTGAAACTGCGCAACGCTTATCAGGCGGTATGAAACGTCGATTAATGATTGCCCGTGCTTTAGTACATGACCCACGTTTACTAATTTTAGATGAACCTACCGCAGGTGTTGATATAGAAATTCGCCGTGCTATGTGGGCATTTTTGCAAAAAATTAATGGCCAAGGTAAAACCATCATTTTAACAACGCATTACCTTGAGGAAGCTGAAAGCTTGTGCAAAAACATTGCCATTATTGATAAGGGAACCATTGTTACTGACACTAATATGAAACAATTATTGAGTCAATTAGAACGACAAAGTTTTATTTTTGATGTGTCAGATACAATAACTCGCCTACCGACTATTAACGATTGCATTATAAAACAAGTAGATGAAAAAACGTTAGAAATTGAAACCGGTCATAGTAATACATTAAATACCATATTCCTAGAATTGACGGCTCAAGGTATTGAAGTAAAAAGCATGCGCAATAAAAGTAACCGCTTAGAAGAGTTATTTCTCCATTTAACACGTAAAAAGGAAGAGGCATAACATGCTATTAACGAAAAAGAACTTTATTGCATTTTATACGATTTTGTATAAAGAGATTACTCGCTTCACACGCATTTGGATTCAAACTTTATTACCACCTGTCATCACCACCGTATTGTATTTTATTATTTTTGGTAATCTGATAGGTCGCCATGTGCCCATGATGGAAGGATATAGCTACATTAACTTTATTGTGCCTGGCTTGGTGATGATGGCTATTGTGAATAATGCTTATACCAATGTCGTATTTTCCTTTTTCAGCGCTAAATTTCAAAAGAGCATTGAAGAACTTTTGGTATCACCGGTACCTAATATCTTTATATTATTAGGTTATATTGCAGGCGGTGTAGCTCGAGGCTTTATCATTGGGGTTATTGTGTTAATTATCTCGTTGTTTTTTACGCGGATTGAAATTCAACATCCTCTATTAATGTTAGCTATAGCGTTAATTACTTGTATATTATTTTCCCTAGGTGGGTTTATTAATGCTATGTATTCACGTAAATTTGATGATGTGAATATTATCCCTGTATTCATATTAACACCGCTTACTTATTTGGGCGGTGTATTTTATTCTATCAGTCTACTGCCTCCTTTATGGCAAAAGCTTACTTTGTTAAATCCTTTGCTTTATATTATTAATGCTTATCGATATAGTTTTCTAGGCGTGTCAGATATTAATATTTACTATGCAATGGGAACTATTGTCGTTTTGACGGTTATTCTGTTTTGGTATGCGTTACGTATGCTAAATAAAGGATTTGGTTTGAGGAGTTAACCCCCTCCTCCTCCCCATTAGCTGAGTGATCTGCTCGTTTTTTACACAATTTTTTCTGAAATTCTATTTAATACTCACTACACCGTCATCCTCGCGAAAGCGGGGATCCATCGAATAGTCAACATCGTATGGATTCCCGCTTTCGCGAGGATGACGATGCAGCTAGATTTTCTGGGACATTTGTCTTAAAAAACGAGCCGATCTCTCAGGTCGTAAAGTAAATAAGCTATTCCCAAACGATAGGTTAGTTGATAAAATCAATATATAAGTAACTGAAGAGAAAAGAATTATGCCCGCCGTAAACCCCACTGTTTTTACCATTCTCAGTAATGGCACCAGGACGTATGGTTCCAATCATATGCGTGATACCGCATTTGGTATAGCAGCGAAAGAAGAAGGATTATATGCAACTACAGATGATGAAACTTCTATCGATCTAGAAGAAAATACATCTAATTTTCTCTCATTAAATGGAGTAGGTATTCATCCATGGTGGGATCTTTGGCGATTGAGAAAATATTTTGCCTATGCAGAGAAGCAAATAGTAACTTTAACTGATAGAACCACTGAGCTCTATGCATTCTATCAATCTGTATTAGATCAAAAAAGAGCGCTAGAAAAAACAAAAATTCCAGGTGAAGGATTTCCGTGGTGGGGTCCTTTAAAAACCTTAGCAGGTTATATCGGTGGATATGGTGAAAATCATAATATAAAACAAGCCATCACATGGTTAGAGAGAAAGATTGCTGCATACATTCAAGGTGGCGGTACTGACCTCAATTTCACATTAAATTTACCAGGACAAAGTCGTGGCGGTATGCAATCATTAAAAATTGCCCATGCTGTAGATAAATTTGTAAATAATTACAATCAGGATAAACTGCCTGAACAACAAATGTCAGTAAAAGTAAATTTCCTAATTTCTGATCCTGTGCCAGGAATGGGGCGTGGTAAAGAGTTTGAGCAAAGGAGTTTTGCACGCAACGGACAGTCAGCGTTTCTTTTCCCATCTGCAAAAGATGCCAATCCATTTTTTGTAAGCAGATCAATAGATGATATTGCCGTTTTAAATGGAAAAATGCCAGTTACCTCTGTAGCTCTTGATGCTACACATTCTGCTTTGCAAGTAAGTGAATCGGATGATGGTAGAGAGGATAAAGAAGCTTATACATTTATTACTAATTTTACCAAATTATTTTTCCGCAATACGGGTGCCTCAGCTCATGTGACAGAAGCTCCTACAGAAGAGGCTGAAGCTGAAGAAGGTGCTGCAAATGCTGAAGCACACTCACCTGATGAAGATGATGATGGCGTTATGATTACGAGTAAGTCAGCAGCAGCTGACAGGAGGACAGCATCAACTTTCCGAAAACCTTCCACCGCAACATTAACACAAAATGTAACAACTTATTTAACAAGTCAGCAAACAATTAATCAAATACACGAACCAAAAAAAGGATTTTTCCGCAGGTTTTGGGGTGTGAAATTCATTGCTGATCCGCTGCTACGTCAAGGTCAAACAGATGGGGTATTTAGTTTACATACCTTAATCCAAAATATTCTCTTTGCTGAACGTCCAAAAGTTACACCATCGACTATCGAGACTCCCCCAGAACATATACAAGCTGATGCTTTAGCAGAAATGCATAATTATATAACAGGAACCAAACACGAAATTGGTTGGATCGGTCGCCCACACTCCATGCCAGCCACAATGCATGAAATACTTACGATAACAAAACAAGCACCAGGTGTTGCAGTAAAAACGAAAGCAGGTTTATTATCAGGCGCATCTGCACATCGTAAAAAAGTTGAAGAATTAGCCAAAAGCGCACTATCTCACCCAATCGTTCATTTTTTTAATCGTACGCTGAAGGGGCGTAGTGCGGCTACTGATGGATTTTATAGAAGTGTTAACAAGGACATATGGACTTTAACAGCTACCGTTCGAGAGACGAATGCCAGCGTGGCACTTGTAAAAATAAAGGATGTTATTCTAAGTCTAACTGACGAAGAAAGATCACCGGCCATATATAATATTCTTGAGGTGATTGGGAAAGATGTGTTGCGATCAACAAATCCTAATTATACGAAAGCATTTTTGAGCATACAATCTATTGCGCTGGAAACATATAACAAAGTGTGTGCAACAGAACGAGATGAAGATATCCCCGTTTTTTATAGACAAATTTCTAGGATGAGTTTGGTTAATGTAGATGCTTTTAGTTTTGCGCTTCAAAGAGCTATTCAACCTCAGCCCGCCGCGCTAAGTTTTTAACCACCATCCCCTCTCCCCTTGTGGGAGAGGGAAATGCAAGCACAGCTTGCGAGGGGTGAGGGGAGTGCTACGAAGAAAGAAATCCGATTCTATTCAGGATTATTTCTTCGTAGATAGATCACCCCCTCACCCGCCCAAGCTAAAGCGCGGTCGACCTCTCAGAGGTGAAGGGCGGCGTGGCTACCCTACTCTCTCTTGTAACCATTTATCAATATCAGCAACCTGTGGCATACATAATTGATGTGCCATCGGGTAGCTTTTCCACTCTACTTTATAATTAGTAGCAAGTAATATATCCCGCGACATAACAGCTAATTGTGGTGGTACGACCGTATCAAACGTACCATGCATCATTAAAATAGGCACATCATGATTAGCGACATGGCGCTCGTGCGCTAATTGGGTAGCAGCGGGCAAATAGGTTGATAACGCTAATATTCCAGCTAATGGCGCGTCATAGCGTAACCCTGCATAAAGCGCAATTGCTCCACCTTGGGAAAATCCAGCAATAACAATTTTCTTCGATGAAATACCTAATTGTATTTGTTCAGCAATTAAATTTTTTACTAACTGAGCAGATTCATTAATACCTACCAAATCTTCTTTATCGTTAAAATCGAGACCACTAATATCATACCAACCACGCATCACCATACCACCATTAATAGTAATAGGCCGCATCGGTGCGTGCGGAAAAATAAATCGCGTAGAGGACAACATAAATTCTGGCACTACACTTACAAAATCATTGCCATCAGCACCCAATCCGTGTAACCAAATAACGCAAGATTGTGCGGGATTTTCAGGTTCGATAATCACGCTTTGATCATTTTTTGTCATGTAAACTCCGTAAATAAGCTAATTTTTCAGCAATTTTAATTTCTAATCCCCGATCAACTGGGCGATAATATCTTTTCGCAGGATAATTATCAGGAAAATATTGCTCATCAGGTACATAGGCATTAGGATAATCATGCGCATAACGATAGGCTTTTCCATATCCTAAGGACTTCATTAATTTAGTTGGAGCATTGCGTAAATGGTTGGGAACCTCTAATGATACGCCTGATTTAATATCTTCCATCACGTCATTAAATGCAACATATACCGCATTACTTTTTGCTGCGCAAGCCATGTAAATAACCGCTTGTGCTATCGCTAATTCCCCTTCAGGAGATCCTAATCGCTCTTGTACGTCCCATGCACTTAAAGCAATTTCTAACGCTCTTGGATCAGCATTACCAATATCTTCACTCGCCATTCGCACTACTCGACGAGCAATATATAAGGGATCACAGCCTCCATCTAACATACGAGCAAACCAATATAATGCAGCGTCAGGATCAGAACCACGCACTGATTTATGTAAAGCGGAGATTAAATCATAGTGCCAATCACCTTGTTTATCATACATACGTAAACTATGGCTTAATACTAAACGCATATCTTCGGCACGAATAACTTGCTTATCACCCTCTTTTTCGCCTAAATCGCTTAATATTTCTAATAAATTTAATGCGCGACGTGCATCACCTGCAGCATACTCTGCTAATTGTTCAATTAAATCTTCAGCGATAATAAGGTTTCTTTCACCAAGTCCAACCTCTGAATCTTGCAAAGCCCGTTTTATAATAGGTGTAATTTCAGCAGGAGATAATGGTTTAAAAACATAAACACGCGCGCGTGATAATAAGGCATTGTTGATAGCAAATGAGGGATTTTCCGTCGTAGCACCGATAAATAATAACGTACCATCTTCAACAAAGGGTAAAAAAGCATCTTGCTGTGATTTATTAAAACGATGCACTTCGTCAATAAATAATAACGTGGCGCGATTTTCTTGCTGGCGAATGGTTTTTGCTACTTCTACTGCCTCGCGAATATCTTTTACACCAGCTAATACAGCAGAAAGGACAATAAAATGCGCGTCCATTGTTTGCGAGATTAGACGCGCTAATGTTGTTTTACCAGTTCCTGGTGGGCCCCAAAATATCATTGAATGTAAGTGACCGCTTTCGATGGCACGACGCAGCGGATTATCCGGCCCCAGTAAATGCGTTTGACCAAAGAATTCTGATAATATTCTAGGTCGCATCCGCGCAGCTAATGGCGCGTAGGATTCATCACTCACGATGCATTATCTCACGATTTTGGTTGACCAATCACATCGACACCTGCTGGTGGTGTAAAGTGAAATAAAGAGTTCGGTAATTCTTTATTAATGACGATATCATTAAATGATAAACGGGTTTTTTGACCTGTTCCATCCGTTAAAATCATATATTTTACTTTTTGTTGTGCAAAACCAAGCGAAACACTAGCAACCATACTGCTAGGATCCCGCGGTGTTAATTCAAACCATTGTGCATCGCGTGTGCCTGTGCCTACACTAACCGTGAAAGCATCACTGATTGCTTTTACTTCGCCACTTAAAAGCAGTGCGGGTGTATTACCCAATTCTTTATTTAATTCTTGCACGGTAACTTGTGCTAAATCTTCATCGTAAATCCATAAATTCTTACCATCGGCAACTAGCGTTTGTTTGTCAGGCGATTCAACTACCCAACGAAACTTGCTAGGACGTTGCATGTAAAATTTTCCCGTGTAAACTTTTGGTCCGCTAACCCGACCACCATCAACAACCTGTGAGAAGCTGGCTTCTAAAGTTTTGGTGTTTGCTAGCAAGTCGTTAAGTTGTTCGATCTCATCAGCAGCAAAAAGTGAGGATGAGAGAATAAGGGTGAATAAGGTAACAACAGTGGTGATGAAGTTTTTTAACATGAGAAAGCCCTATGGATGAATTGGTATGAGGCAATTATCGCATAAAAACAGGGTTTTGTTGAATAATTAAACGGTAGTTCCGAAAAGATGCTCTCCCCACATCGTCATCCTCGCGAAAACGGGGACGAGGATGACGATGTAGGGAAATGCAAAATGTTAAAAAAAGCTTTTTTACACTCTTTCCATCGGCACTAATACCTCACGCGTACCATTCGACTGCACAGCAGAAACAAGACCGCTCATTTCCATCTGCTCTACCAAACGAGCAGCTCGGTTATAACCAATTTTCAGGCGTCGTTGTATTAAAGAAATTGATGCTTTGCGTGACTCAATTACCACTTGCACCGCTTCATCATAGAGAGGATCTTGCTCGCCATCTTCTTCCTCATTTTCAAATCCTGGCACACCACTTATGGCAGTGCCTTGAAGAATTTGCTCACAATAATCAGGTACACCGCGTGTTTTCCAATCTTCTACCACCGCATGCACTTCATGATCATCTACAAAGGCACCATGCACCCGAATAGGAATACCGGCGCCAGTTGGTAAATACAACATATCACCACGACCTAATAATTGCTCAGCGCCTTGTTGATCTAAAATCGTGCGCGAATCAATACGAGAAGCCACTTGGAATGCAATTCGTGTTGGCACGTTGGCTTTAATTAAACCAGTAATAACATCAACAGAAGGACGCTGTGTTGCTAAAATTAAATGTATACCAGCAGCACGTGCTTTTTGGGCAATACGAGCAATTAACTCTTCTACTTTTTTACCGACAACCATAATCATATCAGCAAATTCATCGACTACGACAACAATAAATGGTAATGGTGTTAATTCTTCTGGTCCACCATCAGGGCCTGGTATCCCTTTCCATAATGGATCAAGCATCGGGTTGCCAGTTTCTTTTGCATCCAATACTTTACGATTATAACTTGCTAAATTACGCACCCCTACTGCCGCCATTAATTTATAACGTCTGTCCATTTCAGCAACGCACCATTTTAATGCGTTAGCTGCTTCTTTCATGTCAGTAACAACAGGTGCTAATAAATGAGGAATTCCCTCGTAAATAGATAATTCTAACATTTTAGGATCAATTAAAATTAAACGAACATCTTGTGGTTGCGCTTTAAATAATAAACTTAATAACATGCCATTTAAACCAACCGATTTACCAGCACCGGTAGTTCCTGCTACTAATAAATGCGGCATTTTGGCCAAATCCACTACCACAGGCACGCCAGCAATATCTTTTCCTAAAGCTAGGCTTAACACAGAGGAAGATTGATCATATTGCACTGAGCTGATAATTTCACGTAATCGCACTACTTGCCGATGTTGATTGGGTAATTCCAACCCAATCACAGGACGACCTGGAATAATCTCTACAACACGCACACTAATAACAGCTAACGAGCGCGCTAAATCCCTAGCAAGCCCGGTAATTTTACTGGCTTTTACACCGGGCGCTAATTGCATTTCAAAACGCGTGATAACAGGACCGGGGTGCACGCCAACCACATGAGCATCCACACCAAAATCAGCTAATTTTGCTTCTACTAAACGCGAGAGTTGTTCTAAGGCACTGGGAGAATAAACTTCTATTTTTTCATCGGCAGGCTCTAATAAATTAACGGAAGGTAATCCTCCAGCCAACACTTTAGGGGAATGGAGATTAGTTGTACCTCGCCCTTTTTCTGTTTTTACAGGCTTAATACTTTGAGTTATTTCTCGCGTTACCTTAGGTTTAGCGTGAGATTCTAATAAAATATCCGGTAATAATATGGGCTCATCTTTCTCACCGAAATAAAGTGGTGGAATAATTTCTCTGCTCATCGGAACCGCTTCAAATAATACCGGCTCACGATTCTTTTTACTCGTGGCTATGGGTTTCTCAACAGCAATTTCATCATCGGCATTTGCCTCAATGCGATCATTTACCCAGCCATGAGTCCAACGCAGACCGCGCATTAGCCAACGGCCACAATTATCCATCAAACGTAACCACGATAATCCTGTTGCTAGTGTCACACCTACTAAAAACATGGCTAATAATAATAAAGTAGCTCCTTGAAAATTAAGCAATGCCATTAACCAGGCGCCCAATAAACTACCAAATACACCACCAGGACCCATAGCTAATACGCCATAGGTGGTAAAATGTAATGCCGCTAAGGCACTAGCACACAATAAGGTCAAGAAAGAACCGACCAAACGAAATACGGGTGTGTTGTAATCTGAAATTTGCCCAGTTACGCGAGCACGCAAAACAAGCCAACCACTGTAACCAATGATAACGGGAAACAAGTAAGCTATGTATCCAAATAAATACAAGAAAATATCTGCCAAATAAGCGCCAGCAAGACCGCCCGCGTTTTTAATCTGTTGACTAGTGCCTACTTGCGTCCAACCAGGATCGGTATCCGTGTAGCTATAAAAAGCCGTAAATAAAAAAATTGAAGTGGCGGCAAGAATGATCATTACCACTTCACGTAAGCGCGCTGTTAGTTGCGCAGGAAAATCAGATTCCTGCGATTTATGTCTTTTGATTGGTTTTTGCTTTTTCACAGTTCTTTTAACTCTTGTAATTCCATGTGATAGGACCCATTATTGTTAGCATTATAGCATTACACTATCACTTAATGCTAAACTCTCGCACATTCTGCAAGGAGTCGATTATTATGAAACAAACCCAACACCATCGCTTAATTATTCTTGGTTCTGGCCCCGCTGGCTACTCCGCCGCTGTTTACGCTGCTAGAGCCAATTTACAACCCGCTTTGATTTCCGGTATGGAAAAAGGCGGTCAGCTGATGACCACTACAGATGTCGATAACTGGCCTGGCGATGTTGAAGGTTTACAAGGCCCTGCTTTAATGGAACGCATGCAAAAACATGCCGCGCGTTTTCATACCAATATCATCGATGATCACATTTACAAAGCAGATCTACAGGCACGCCCCTTTATTCTTGAAGGCGATGATGCCATTTATACATGCGATGCATTAATTATCGCCACCGGCGCGAGTGCAAAATATTTAGGCATTCCATCAGAAGAAGCCTTTAAAGGTCGCGGTGTCTCTGCCTGTGCTACCTGTGATGGATTTTTTTATCGCAATAAACCCACAGCTGTAATTGGTGGTGGTAACACGGCGGTAGAAGAAGCGTTATATTTAGCGAACATTTGCTCTCACGTCACATTAGTTCATCGACGCGATAAATTCCGCGCAGAAAAAATTCTGGTGGATAAATTAATGGAAAAAGTAAATGCCGGGAAAATTACGATTCAATGGAACAGCACGTTAGATGAAATCTTAGGTAATGATAGCGGTGTTACTGGAGCTCGCCTTCGTAATGTTGCTGATAATAAAACAAACGAAGTTTCTGTTGATGGCGTATTTATTGCTATCGGTCACAGCCCTAATACTTCATTATTTGTTGATCAATTAAACATGCGTGATGGTTATATTATTGTAAAAAGCGGTCTAGATGGAAATGCGACGGCGGCCTCTATTCCTGGCGTATTTGCTGCTGGTGATGTAGCAGACCATGTTTATCGTCAAGCAATCACCTCTGCTGGGTCGGGATGTATGGCGGCATTGGATGCAGAGAAGTATTTGGATGGGATGTAAGTAGACTCCTTGCGGGGGGATACATTATCCTGGGCAGGGCAACATCATCCCAGATGGAGCAACATCATCCAGAGCGTAGCGAGGGATCTCCTGGCCATGGTATGAACTAAAGATCAAAATTATGGCCGTCCGTTTATTGATTGCCAATAACTGAACTTACATCCGCATTATAGAATCCCATATCAGGATTTTAAAAAAATTAAATATCTAAGGCCTTTTTAAATTTTCTAAGGCCACTTGATGCTTTTGTTTGTCCATTTTCCTAATATTTTGAAACTTCCAAGCTATACTAGGGAGTTTTTCAGCTCCTATTTATAGCTATTAATCCCCAATTAGGCTCACCTTTTTTCACAGCATTAACACTAATATTTATAAATTTCATTAACTAACAAAACCCTGTATAATTCTCCCACTAAAATCATAGGTTAATTGAACTAGTTGAAAATAATGAACAAACTCCTGCAACAAGTAAGAAACAAGTTAGGACAAATTAATAGACTTGTTACTCTTTCTGAAAAAAAGGAATTATTTGATGATATTAAAGCTCTCTTAAGGGATATACCGCGAGAGGTATGGAGTGCAGATCAGCAATTAGTTAACGCTTTTTGGAATGCTTTTCTTAAAGATTACAACCGTCGCGCTTATGGAAAAGCTGGTAAAGCGAAAAGAACAAATACAAGTGAAGATGGTTTAATTGACTACGCGATTGCCTTAGATTTAATTCCAAGTAAAAAACCTTCGATAGAACTTGTTGCTTTTTATGAGCAGGTAACTAATCTCATTTCAGTCCAAATAATATTTGAACTTTCTTTCTACGAAAGACTGGCTAGCGAAGAATTGTTAGCTCAAATGCCTCTCGCAAGCATAGCCCAATCGTTTGCAAGACATGCAGATGCCTGCGCATTAAATGCATCAGCCAACCCTATACGAACAGCAATTTTACAAGGATTATTGTTAAGGTATCCTAATTGCACATCCGCTCAAGCAAAAGACATGTATTTATTTGCTATAAAAATAATACAAGCTGATGATCTTGGTCCTTGGCTTACGGAAATGCCTGTCTACTCGGACAGTGATAAAAATAGGATTTGCGAAGATTTGATGAGAGAAACTCTAAATAGGATTTCCATTCATCATGAAAGAAATAAGCAACACTGGGAAATGGTTGAAAGAATATTAGTGATTTTTGTTGATAAAAAAATGATCTATCAATCACTATCAGAACAAATAACTCGATTTTTTACCGACCAGACTATTCACGGATTTCCCAAAGAAATCGCCGAAAAATATAGCAATATTGGTAATATTATTCGAGAAACTCCCAAAGGTGAGAGCGAAACCTGGTCAGCTTTTATGGGAAAGCATAAAATTAACGATAAAAAGAAGCTCAGCAAATTGATGAGAAATTTATATATTCTGCGGTGCATATTAAACATTTTTCAAACCAAAGAATTTTTTCCAAATCAGCAACGGCGCCTAAAAGAATTAGAAAATTTTAATGAGCTAATGAATAATTTAGCAGTTTATGACAGAGAAGGATTTAAACTAAAGCAAAAAGAGGCTCCAAAAACAACTTGGTCATTTGAATCTTATGGTGCCTATGTTCAAGATTTAAGCTACAGTACATTAAGAGAGTTTTACATTTATGAAGAGGTGCAAAAATATATTCAAGAAATTTTATCTCTCTTTGCCATAGCCCAAAGTAAGCAAAATGAGCAATCTAGAGTACTTCCTAACACTCCAGCTCAACACCAACCTTCAACTAATGATCCCGTTCAACTAATGAATAGTTTTCTAACATTGGCACGGACAACACGTAGTAATCTCAATAATCTTATGACAAAAAATAAAGTTTCAAAAACTGACAAACTTGTAACTAGTATTAGAAATACATTTAAGAAATAACTCTTTTCACATCGAGCTACAGTTTATCCATTTTCTGGTGAGTAGCTTTTTATTTACATTTCATTTGGAAATAATAGCTTGACCACTACTATACCCCGGTATAGTATATTGTTAACTGCCCCTAGTTACGAAGGAGTAAAAACAGTGCATACCATTCGTGATAAAGAGAAACTTATAAAACGTGTACGACGTTTACGTGGTCAAACAGAAGCAATTGAGCATGCTTTAGAAAACGAAAAAGAATGTACTGATGTTCTTCAGCTTATTGCTGCAGTACGTGGTGCCGTTAATGGATTGATGCAAGAGGTGTTGGTTGACCATATTCGTACGCATATGGTCAACCCAAAAGAAACACCAGCCAATCAAACAAAAAATGCGGAATTATTAGCAGAAATTGTACGATCCTACTTAAAATAAGGAACCCTCATGTCAGTATCTCACGAAACCGATGAAAGTCATGATCATGCCCACGCGTTTGATAAGATTGAAGCATTACGTATTATTTTTGTGGCTATTTGTGCGATCGCTGTTTGGTTCAAGCTGTGGGAACAGTTTGATAAATTGAGCATCATTGGTACTTTAGGATTAATCGTTGGTGGCTGGCCAATTTTTAAAGAGGCATTAGAAAATAGTTTGGCCAAGCGTATGACAATGGAATTATCAATGACCATTGCCATTATTGCAGCAGCTGCGATTTCACAATTTTTTACGGCGTTAGTTATTACTTTATTTGTTCTAATTGCTGAAGTATTAGAAGGCATGACGGTGTCACGTGGTAGACAAGCTATTCATGATTTATTAAATTTTTTGCCGCGCATTGTTGTTGTTCGTCGTAATGGTTCAATACAGGAAATGGATACTAATATCCTAAAGGTTGGTGATGTTATAATAGTTAGTCCTGGTGGACGCATCCCGGTGGATGGAATAGTCATTAAAGGACACTCCTTTGTTGATCAATCAAGAATAACTGGTGAATCAATGCCAGTTGAAAAAATAGCAGATTCTACTGTTTTTGCTGGATCAATTAATCAATCAGGCGCGTTAGAAATAGCAACTCAACAGATCGGCCGTGATACCAGTTATGGCAAAATTATTGAAGCGGTAGAACAAGCGGAACATTCACGCGCACCTGTACAACGCTTGGCTGATCGGCTGGCTGGTTATTTAGTTTATTTTGCACTAGTTGCTGCCTTATTTACTTTTCTTTTAACGCGCGATATTACCTCAACTATTTCAGTCATTATCGTTGCCGGTGCTTGTGGTATTGCAGCTGGAACTCCATTAGCTATTTTAGGTGCAATTGGTCGCTCTGCGCGATTGGGCGCTATCATTAAAGGCGGCGTTTATTTGGAGGCACTCGGTCATGTAAAAACCGTTGTGCTAGATAAAACAGGCACATTAACCTTTGGACAACCAGAAGTACAAGCCATCATTCCTTGCCAAGGAATTTTGCCTGAAATCATCATTGATGCAGCTGCTAGTGCCGAGTTATATTCTGAGCATCCTCTTGGCAAATCGATTGTGACTTATGCGCAAAAATTAGGCAGAAAAATTGCAGAACCTACCTCGTTTCATTACACACCTGGTTTTGGAATTAACGCTATTTCCAATGAAAAAAATATAATGGTAGGCAATTTAAAATTACTCCGTGATAAACATATTACAGTTCCAGACACTATGCATGAATCTTTAAAAAACTATGATGAGGCCTCAGAAGTATTTATTGTCGTAGAAAAGAAGCTGATAGGCGCCATTGTTATTGCTGATACGATTAGGCCAGAAGCCAAAGTAGCTATGCAAACAATCACCAATATGGGAATTAAAACTATTTTATTAACAGGTGATACCAAAGCAGTAGCAGAGAAAGTGGCATACTATCTTGGCATTCACCATGTAGAAGCTAATTTACTGCCAGAAAATAAACTGGCTTATATTAAGCAATTAGTCGCTAAAGGAGAGATTGTTGCTATGGTCGGCGATGGTATAAATGATGCCCCCGCCCTGATGGCCGCAAATGTAGGCATTGCTATGGGCTCTGGAACTGATGTTGCTCGTGAAAGTGCTAATATCGTGTTATTAGGCAATGATTTGATGAAGTTTGCAGAAACAGTAAAAGTCGCACGTTGGACTCGTCGGATTATTTGGCAGAATTTTACAGGCACTCTTGCCGTAGATACTATAGGCATTGCATTAGCAGCTTGCGGTTTATTAAATCCCCTACTTGCTGCATTTATTCATGTTGCCTCTGAATTAACATTTATTCTTAATTCTACGCGGCTCTTACCACGCAGGGAAAAAAGCTAACGGCTTGAGCAAGGCTCCATAAGGTTACGATGGTAACTTCACCCTTTCCAATCCCTGCCAACAATCTTGATAATCTTTCTGCAATATCGGTGTTTCCATCGCATAAGCGGTTGGTTGCCATGCAAAACGGCTTTCAAACATAAAAGCTAAGGTTTTATCAAGATATTCTGGTTTTAATGCTTTAGTAGAACCTGAGTGAAATGCTTTTGCGTCAGGGCCGTGTGCTGACATGCAATTATGCAAGCTGCCTCCACCCGGCGCAAATTCCTCGTCTTTTGCATCATATACACCATAAATTAATCCCATAAATTCACTCATAATATTACGATGATAATAAGGTGGGCGCAAGGTATGCTCTGCTACTAACCAGCGAGCGGGAAAAATAACAAAATCCATATTAGCGACGCCATGTTGATAGCTAGGCGAAGAAAGCACAGTAAAAATGCAAGGATCAATGTGATCATAACTTACCGTATTAACAGTATTAAATAAATTTAAATCATATTTATAAGGCACATAATTACCATGCCAAGCAACTACATTTAATGGTGAGGAAGGTAATTGCGCTTGCCAGAGTTTTCCCTGATTCTTTGCAATTATTTGACACGGTTGCTCATTTTCTTCATACGCTGCAACAGGGGTAAGAAAATGGCGAGGATGCGCTAAACCATTAGCGCCAATAATACCTAACTCAGGTAGCACAAAGGGTTGGCCATAATTTTCAGCAATATAACCACGGGCTTTATCATTTTTTAAAGTGACTTTAAATTTTATGCCGCGGGGAATTACAATAATTTCACCAGGAGCAACATCGATTAAACCCATTTCAGTGTGAAATCGTAGCTCACCTTCTTGCGGCACAATTAATAAATCACCATCAGCGTTGTAAAAATAGACATCGTACATGGATTCATTAATCGCATATAAATGCAACGCAGCACCTTCTTGTAATGCAATACTCCCATGCCCTGCAAAAGTAATTAACCCATCAACAAAATGTGTTTTTTTATTAGGGTATGGCAATGGATCCCAACGTAATTGATTTGGGGAAGAAAACTCATCAGAAAATGGTGTGCTTTTTAACAGCGATTGCTGGTAAGGCGTATAAGTATGATGCACTACTGAGGGCAAAAGACGATATAACCAAGTGCGACGATTTAAAGCACGTGGAACAGTGAAAGCGGTGCCGCTTAATTGTTCGGCATATAAACCATATTTTACTTGTTGGGGGGAGTTCTGGTGTTGTGGTAACGCGCCTGATACTGCTTCGCAAGAAAATTCATTACCAAATCCTTGTAAATAATTTAACTTGTCCATAAGTTATTTTTTAATCCTCGTCTATGCTAAAACTCTCTCCGCAGCCACAATGATAAGTCGCTTTTGGATTAGAAAAGACGAGCTCCCAATTGAGGCCTTTACGTTCATAATCAATTACTGTGCCATTAATTAATGCCAAATTCTTTTTATCAACCAATACTTTCGCACCATACGCATCTATTACTTCATCTTCCGTTTGAACCGCATCTGCAAAATCGACAACATAGGAATAGCCCGAACAACCACTTGTTTTAATACTAAGGCGTAACCCTACCCCATGACCACGTTTAGTCAAGGACTTTTGGATATGCTCAGCTACTGCGGGTGTAAAGCTAATTGTCATCGTAGAACCTATTTGTTTCACTTGTTATTTTATTCTATCACGGAATACCTAGAAATTCTGCATTTGCTGTTGAATATGGGCAACTGCATGGTCTATTTCCTCTAAAGTAGTAAATCGTCCTACCGAAAAGCGCAAAGTAGATCGGATAAGATCCACACTAAGCCCCAATGCTTTTAACACATGCGATGGGGTGGCACCAATTGCATTACAAGCTGAACCGCTAGAAACCGCAATATCTGATATTTGTGTTAATAGCTCCTCACCATCTATACCTATAAAGGTAGCATTTATAATATGGGGCGCCATGGCAGCTTTACAACCATTTCGTTGAACACAAGGTAATATAGCTAATCCTTGCCATAATTTATCCCGTAACTTGCATAAATGCTGACTAACTTCGGGTAATTCTTTAGCAGCGATTGCACATGCCTCGCCAAAACCAACGATTTGATGGGTAGGTAAAGTACCTGAGCGTAACCCCTCTTCCTGACCACCACCATGAATTAGAGGTGTTAAATAAACACGGGGTTTGCGCCTTATAAATAAAGCCCCTACTCCTTTTGGTCCATATATTTTGTGACTGGATAAAGACAATAAATCAATCGACATGGCTTGTACATCGATAGGAATTTTGCCAGCACTTTGCACGGCATCCACATGGAATAAACAACCTTTTGCTTTTGTTATAGCACCGATACGCGCGATATCTTGCACGACACCAATTTCATTATTAACATGCATAACGGAGACTATTAATGTATCACTGCGAATTAATTTTCCTAGTTCATCAATTTCGATGAGGCCATTGGATTGCACTGGCAAATAGCTTATTTCATAACCTTTTTGCTCTAAATAATTGCATGTTTCCAATACTGCTTTATGCTCTGTGGTAACACAAACAATATGTTTTTTAGCTTTATAAAAATCCGCCGTCCCTTTAATGGCGAGATTAATTGCTTCGCTTGCACCCGAGGTAAAAATAATTTCTCGTGGTTGTGCGTTAATTAATTCAGCCACTTCAATACGCGCTGCTTCGATAGCTTGCTCTGCTCGCCAGGCATAAATATGTGTACCAGTTGAATTACCACAAAAATCGCTATCTTGTAAAAAAGGTAGCATTTTTTCTACAACACGTGGATCAATCGGCGTGCTTGCTGCATTATCTAAATAAATAGGCACCTTCATGATTTATCCCTTTTTTGTACTGCTGTTAAAATACCACGCAACGCATTAACTTCGGGTTTTTCTAATTGACTGCGCAAAAATAAACGACGTAATCGTTGCATTAATAAACGTGGATTATTAGCATCTAAAAAACCAATTTGTTGCAATGTTTGTTCTAAATGAGCGAATAATAACTCTAGCTCTTGAGCTGTTGCCAACTCTTGTTCGGCAAGCGTTACCGTTTTATTCTCTCTATAATGTTGATAAATTTCATAACATACAATTTGCACTGCAGCAGCAAGATTGAGCGATGCGTATTCTGGGGCAGTAGGAAGTGTTACCTGATAGTGGCAATGGGCCAATTGCTCATTGCTTAACCCATCACGCTCGCGGCCAAATAATAACGCAACAGGGCCACTAACTGCTTTAGTGACAACGGTTTTGGCCATTTCCTTTGGGTTTAAAGGCGGCCATGCTAAATAACGGGAACGCGCGCTCAACCCGCAAACTAAACTACAATCAGCAATAGCCTCCTCTAGAGTATCCACAATGATAGCTTTTTCAAGAAGATCCGTTGCTCCACCTGCTAGTGCAATAGCTGTTTCCTCAGGTAGTACTTTAGGGGCTACGAGATAAAGCTGGTTTAAACCCATAGTTTTCATTGCGCGTGCGGCAGAGCCAATGTTACCTGGATGGGTGGTATGGACTAATACTATTCGAATAGGCAGTGGGATCATGGTAAATATTTATCAAGAAATGGCAAAAGCGGCATTAATTTTATATCATTTCACCATAAATAGAAATAAACAATCTAACCAATAGCCAAGCATAGCCTCACTTTAAGCAAGGCACAGATTTTTGTTGAATTTTTACTCGTTCATGTACTTGGACACTTTGCTGCAATAGCTTAAGAATTTCTGGTGATTTAGGTAGCCTCTCATCATTAAGATACGGCGTTGCATCCTCCCCATGAGCTAACAATAAGCTAACCATATTTGGATGATCTTGGTCAATCGCAACTTCCATGCTATTTATTGTTCCAAAAGGCACTCCCAAAAATTTTTTGCTCAAAGTAATTGGTGTACCCCACTCTAACAACATTTTAGCGGTTTTTGCTTGATTGTAAAAACAAGCAGCACAAAGCACGTTAATATTTATACGATCATCACCGTTCAACTTTAATAACAAAAGTAATAATGCTTCATTCCCTGTCAATGCAGCAACTTCATATATAGTGCATGTTTTATCGTGGTTAGGATCTTTATATTTTGGACGGAACACTTCCTCGATCAAATCTTGTGATAAAGGTATGCTATAAAATAATCTTACTGCAGCCTTAAGTAGTTGTTGATTTTTTTCGGGTTCAAGTATTGGATCAGCTGATAATGCTTCTAAAGCTGCATTATCCAGTTGTTGACCAAGAGTATCAGCTGTCTCCGTTGGAGGTAGTATCTCAATTTTACGCTCTTTTATAAAATGAGATACGATACAAAACTGAAACAACCGAAAATATTCAAATGATTGCTGGTCATCTAAAAATAAAATCCCATCATCATGTTCATCTCTGGTAATAAGCGCTCTATTTTCTGCAACTATTTGCGGATAATGTTCTTTCAAAAAATTTATAATTGTTCTTTTAGGCATCATTGTTAAAAATAGGAATTCAACTCTAGAATGTTTAAATCTAGGAGCAAGTGTTTCAATCAAAGGCAGAACATCACGTGTCCAAATTGTGTTGAGCATATCAACAGAGCATCGTGGTTTAAAGGCTAAATTGATTGGGTCATCTTCATTTTCTGGGAAATTGATTGGATAAAAAAGAGCTGCGGCTATGGTCTTAAATCGACTTATTAAAGAGGCTGGATCAAACCATGGCGCCTCTTTTATATGAGACACTAATTCAGCAGGCAAGTCATTATTGCTTAAATTTTCTGTCGTAACTTTACTCATCCAGTCAGGCAACGTTAAATACGATGCTGCCTGCTCATTTATCCCCATCATAAACTCCTCTTGGGGTATTACATCAGTTATTGTTTTTATGGTCCGTTGACAGGCTAATACATAATTCATAAACCATTAAATTTCACTAACCTCACAAGATTGTTCGACTAAAGAAATAGCGGGCGTCACAGTTGTATTGTCTTGTGCTTGCTGCTTAAGTCGATAATAAGGAGAAAATGTGACACTTACTTTGTTAAATCTTAAATTTTCTTGGCCAGGATTTTTTGATAAAGCAGCAATTTTAGGCAGCGGCATTCGAAAAAGAATAAGTGGTGGCATTGGTAACTCACCATAATGTTCATTTAACCATTTGGTTGTTCTAACTAATTCCGAAACAAAATGGGCAAAACGAAGATCAACCTTACCTACCCGCGCTAAAGTGAGCAAATCAAAATACTGAAAGATTGTTAAAGCTAGCTCAATCATTATATGAGGCCAAAGGTTTTTGCTCTCAAGAGCCTCTTGTTGTAGTTTTGTAAGGGCAAAGGTAGTCATGAAAAATTCCCAGGCTAATGCTTTACTAAAGCAAAGAAGTATATTCTCATTTCGGCACATGGACAATGAGTCGTAGTGAAAAAATAACTACAAACTTGCCTTAAATCTAGCTCCAACCCGGCAGCTAATAGACCGCCAGATTAGTGCTGCTATTATGCTACCGCTTGCAGATTATGGTATCCTGTCCCTCTTTCTAACCGCTGAGAGTCTTTTATTATGCATCCTATGCTCACTATTGCTGTTCGTGCTGCCAGGCAGGCTGGGGCTATCATAACGCGTGCGTTTGATAGGCCCGATCAATTAGAAATTCAGTGCAAAGGGCATAATAATTATGTCACCAATATTGATAGACAAGCTGAGCAAGAAATTATTCAAACGTTGCGCAAAAGCTACCCTGATCACAGCTTTATATCTGAAGAGCAAGGTGAAATAAAAGGAGATGGTGAATATACCTGGTTTATAGATCCTATTGATGGCACCACAAATTTTATTCATGGCATTGCGTATTTTTGCGTTTCAATTGCTGCAATGAAAGATAATAAAATCGAACATGCAGTTATTTTTGATCCGATTCATAATGATTTATTTACCGCAAGTCGCGGTAATGGTGCACAGCGCAATGAAAAACGCATGCGTGTTAGCAACCATCCTCAATTAGATGGTGCATTTTTATCTTTTTCGACACAAACATTTTCACATCCACAGTATTCTTCATTTGCACATACCTCTGTTCACAGACAATCCGGTGCCGCTGCTTTAGATCTTGCCAATGTAGCAGCTGGCTGTTACGACGGTTGCATTCAATTTCATTTAAAATCATGGGATATGATGGCTGGCGCATTATTAGTGCGCGAAGCGGGTGGTTTAGTAGGTGATGATAATGGTGGTGAAGATTATTTACAGCGCGGCAATATCGTAGCAGGTAATTCTAAATTATTTGCTAATATGTTACGACAATTACAAATAAAATAATTAATTATGTTACATTGCACCAAATAACTTCTCTGTAAGAATTTAATTAATTAAAAAATTATTAGCTATAACCTCTTATTTATTTAAAAAATACTTTTTGTATTTATTTTAAAAAAATCCTTTCATTATGCTTTTTCTTTTGTTACTATTATCAGTGGCCGGCCTGTCTCTGAGTTCATATATTTATACTCGAAACAATAAAGATTTGCGGGGATGCAACAATTTTTCCTAAAAAATCTTTCATGTTAAGTAAATTTTAAATCAAAGAGGGCTAAATTATGAGTATTAAAGTACCGCCACAAAACTCTCCTGCACAAGCAAATCTAGCAAACGAAAAATCTAACCAGGTTATAGCAACCAACCAACAAGATGAAATGGGTAAATCAGGCCCCTCAGAGCGCGGAAATAATTTTAATCGCGAACAAGAGGAAGATACTGGTGACCAAGGCACATTAGGTTCCTCAGGAAGAAGTGGCTCTGCTTCCGTGTCCAGCCGTATTGAAGGTGGTAAAAAAGCTGCTGAAACACGCGGTCATGACAGCTTAAGCGCAGCTGGTAAAGCAGGTGCTGCTGCCCGTTCTCATGAAAGCCGTGTAGAAGGCGGTAAAAAAGCTGCTGAGACACGGGGTCGTGAAAGCCTAAGCGCAGCTGGTAAAGCAGGCGCTGCTGCCCGTTCTCATGAAAGTCGTGTAGAAGGCGGTAAAAAAGCTGCTGAGACACGTGGCTATGAAAGTTTGAGTGAAGCTGGTAAAGCAGGTGCTGCAGCTCGTTCTCATGAAAGCCGTGTAGAAGGCGGTAAAAAGGCTGCTGAGACACGTGGCTATGAAAGCTTGAGCGAAGCTGGCCGTAAAGGTGGCTTACATTCTCATGGCGGTCGTGAGGAAAGCAAAGGATAAATAAGATGTAGTCTCCATGGATAAAGCCTAACTACATCATCATCCCCGCGAAAGCGGGGATCCATCGGATAGTAAAGATCGTATGGCCCCCCGCTTTCGCGGGGATGACGATGTAGTTGGTTTTGCATGTATCGACCAAATTCGCTATATTGCCATTATTGCAATTAACTTATAGCGTACCTCTATGAACAACTCTGTGCTTGAACAACAACCGTTACATGTGTTTACTGAAAAAGCATACCTTGACTATTCAATGTATGTCATTTTAGACCGTGCTCTACCTCATATTGCTGACGGATTAAAACCTGTACAACGTCGCATTATTTATGCAATGTCGGAATTGGGTTTAAAAAATACCGCAAAATATAAAAAATCAGCACGTACCATCGGTGATGTGTTGGGTAAATTTCACCCTCATGGTGATAGTGCGTGTTATGAAGCTATGGTATTAATGGCACAAAGTTTCTCTTACCGTTATCCATTAGTTGATGGCCAAGGAAATTTTGGTTCACCCGATGATCCTAAATCATTTGCCGCGATGCGTTATACCGAATCGCGATTATCAGCTTTTGCTGATATATTACTGAGTGAATTAGAGCAAGGTACAGTCGACTGGGCACCTAATTTTGATGGCACGCTAGAAGAACCTCGATTATTACCTGCTAAATTACCCGCTGTATTATTAAATGGTAGCACCGGTATTGCGGTGGGAATGGCAACTGATATCCCACCTCATAATTTACGTGAAGTAACTAATGCTTGTATTCACTTATTAGATAATCCAACAGCTGATGTTAGCGCTTTGTGTGAACATATTTTAGGCCCTGATTATCCAACTACTGCAGAAATTATTACACCACGTGAAGAAATTCTAGCAATGTACGAAACAGGATATGGTTCAATTCGTTTACGTGCAACTTATATTAAGGATGATAGCGATATCATTATCACGGCCCTACCCCATCAAGTATCCGGCGCCAAAATCATGGAGCAAATTGCTGCTCAAATGCAAGCTAAAAAATTGCCAATGGTTACTGATTTACGGGATGAATCGGATCATGAGAACCCCACACGCCTTGTGATCTCACTACGCTCAAATCGTGTTGATGCTGAAGAAATTATGAGCCATTTATTTGCCACCACAGAACTAGAGCATAGTTATCGCGTCAATGTGAATATCATTGGCTTGGATGGTAAACCCCAGGTAAAAAATTTACGCGTATTATTACAAGAATGGTTAACCTATCGTCGCGAAACTGTGCGACGCAGGCTACAGTGGCGTCTTGATCAAATCATCAATCGATTGCATATTTTAGATGGTTTATTAATTGCCTATTTAAATATCGATGAAGTCATTAAAATCATTCGCGAAAAGGATAATCCAAAAGCAGAATTAATTAAACGCTACTCATTATCTGAAAAGCAAGCTGATGCTATTTTAGATTTAAAATTGCGCCACTTAGCAAAATTAGAAGAGATAGCTATTCGCAGAGAGCAACAAGACCTCAGCAAAGAAAAAGATCAACTGGAAAAATTACTCAGCTCAGAAAAGCAATTAAATAACCTGATACGTAAAGAATTAGTGGAATTAAGCGATCGTTTTGGTGATGCACGTCGCTCGCCACTAGTTGCACGGCAAGCAGCTGCTGCACTTAGTAAAGCACAACAAATTCCAAATGAAAATTTAACTATCATATTATCTGAAAAAGGCTGGGTTCGTGCTGCAAAAGGTCATGAGGTTGATGGTGCAACCCTGACTTATAAGGCAGGTGATGCCTTCTTACAAGCTGTAAAAGGCCGCAGCCAACAACAAGCTATCTTTTTAGATTCCACAGGTCGCACTTATGCATTAGCAGCACATGAGCTGCCTTCAGCGCGTGGGCATGGTGAGCCATTAACTAGTCATATTAGCCCGCCAGCAGGTGCGCAGATTGTAAGTATGAATATGCCGGAAGAAAATGAGCTATTTTTCCTTGGTAGCAATAATGGATATGGTTTTGTTGCTCCTTATAGTGAATTAATTAGCAAAAACCGTAGTGGGAAACAAGTATTAAAAGTTGATGATAAAGCCTGTGCGTTACCTGCACTATCGTGTGTTGATTTAAATAACATGTATCTTGCAATAGTAACAACAGCTAATCATTTATTGATTATTGATGCTAATGAATTACCACAAATGGCACGAGGCAAAGGAAATAAATTAATTCAATTAAATGACGATGAACTTATTTGTTATTGGTTTGCTTTTGCTAAAAAGCAAAAATTGATGATAACTGCTGGGAAAAGACAGGTGATTTTAACTGGCGCGGATTTGAGAACATATCTTGGTAAGCGAGCGCAACGGGGAAATAAATTGCCTAAGGGATTACCGAAAGTAAATGGGTTGAGTGTGGAGTAATTAAGGGAATATCTACGTAGAGAGATCGGTCCCCTCACCCTCGTCAGCTTTGCTGACGAGGGTGAGGGGAGGGCTACGAAGATAGGAGCCTGATGTCATCCAAAACTACCGATAATCATCCGCCCAACACATCAAATCTTCTTTACCAACCCCTAATCCTAATGCTTTATATATCTGAATAACATCTCTAAAAACTTTTAAATTTTGCGTGGCTAAATCATAAATACCTTGTAACTCATCAAGTTCAGAATTTAAATAAGTAGCATAATCTATTGCACCAGCTTTATACTGTAAATCCGTTAATCGCAAATTAGCTTTTTTATTCTTCACTATTTCCTTATGCGAACTTAATGATTTCAAATCTTCTTTATAAGCTAACAACGCATTATCTACCTCTTTAAACGCATTTATCACCGTATCTTTGTATCGCAACACTGCTTCATCATATTCATCTTGTACACGTTCATATCTCGCGTAGTTTGATCCAATATTTGTTAACTTTTGTACAATATTGAACCCATAGGTTGCCAACAAACCATTTTGAATAAGATCAGTAACAGAAAATGTTTCAGGCCCATACGTTGCATATAAATTAAATGATGGTAAAAAATCAGCAATCACTTGTTTTTGTAAAAACCCAAAAGATTTTATCTGTAAAAAAGAAGATTGAATATCGGGACGATTTGCAACAACTTCTGATGGCATGCTCGGAGGAAGTAATGCATCAAAATCGCTTCCATAAGTCATAGCTCCAATTTCATAATTAAAATTCTCTGGGTATTCGCCCAATAAATAAGCTAAATGATTGATAAATGATTTTCTTTCTTTTTCTAAATCATTTATGTCAGTTGCAAGCTTTTCCTTTCTCGAGCTAATTTCATTAATAAGATCGCTAGTAACTAATCCATAATTTTCTTGCGCTTTTGCGATTTTTAAATTGGCATCTGCAATCTTCATCCGTTTTTGTAGATTAGCTACATTAGAATTTAAAGTGGCGATATGAAAATAAATATTGGTCACTTCACTAATCAATGTCAATCTTACAATGCGGCTTTCTGCTGCCGCAATTTCGACATTAACTCTTGTTTGCTCTGTTAGATTGGCTTTCTTGCCCCATAAATCCATATCATAATATACAGAACCATATAAATAGTTAAAACCAATTGTTTCTGTCTGTACAGTAAAATCAGGAATGTCGGCTGCATCAATTTGATCATGGCTTAATGTTGCGCGATCTACGTTATAACCCACGTTAACATTGGGCAACCTATTATATATTGATTCGGTTACAAACGTATTAGCAACCTCTACATTTTTTAATGCTATTTGGTGACGTATATTGTTAGTAAGCGCCAAATCGACTAATTCATTTAAATTCGGATCATGAAAATTTTTCCACCACTGCAGATTTAAACCAGCATTTTCTACGTGGATAGATTCTTTAAAATCCAGTGGTGTTTCTACAGGCTCAGGATCAGTGGTCGCATTTAAGCTGCAACCACCAATCAATAATGATAAGCCCGCAATCAATATAAATTTGATTTCTTTTTCTTGATCTATCGTCATCAAATCATCCATTTTAGTCCAAAGTCTGCCGGAAAAGGCTTACTGAAAATATAAGGAACACAAAGAAAAATATAAAAATAGCAATAAGATCCGGATATATGTCATACAATCCACTTCCTTTCAACATGATCCCACGCACAATGCGTAAAAAATGGGTGGAAGGTAATAATTCCCCCAGGAGTTGACCCCATCGCGGCAATCCATGAAACGGAAACATAAATCCTGAGAAAAGAAGAGACGGTAAAAAATAAAATGAGGTTGCTTGGGCAGCCTGCATCTGGTTAGAGCAAAGACTGGAAAAAGTTATCCCCAATACTAAGTTGGCTAAGATGAAGGGAAAGCACACGGATAATAATAAAAGAACACTACCATGCACTGGGATATGAAACAAAAAATGAGCCAATAGTAATATCACCATTGCTTGAAGGTAAGCGATCACAATATAAGGAATAATTTTTCCTATAATGATTTCCATCGGTCGCAATGGCGTGGTAAGTAAAACTTCTAATGTACCAACCTCTCGTTCGCGCACGACGGCCAATGCAGTAACCAATACCATGGTCATGGAAAGAACCGCACTTAACAATCCCGGCACAATATTATATTGCGTGATACGGTTTGGGTTATATTTTGGATGCACATTAACATCGATAGGAGCTTCGTTCGGTCGTAAAAAGTCTAAAGTTCCCGTAAAATTTGCAAAAAAGATATGACTCAATTGGTTAAAAGCTGATAATGCATAACCCACAGCAGCAGGATCGGTGGCATCAGCTTCAATTAAAATTTGTGGTTTATCACCTCGTATTAAATCACGCGTAAAATTAGCAGGAAAATAAATAGCAAAAGTGGCTGCCCCTGTTTTTAATAAATGATCTGCCTCATCAGGGCTGTGGAAACCTTCCATTATTTGGAAATAAGTAGAAAGTTGCAGTTCATTAATAATATCTCGAGTCATAATACTTTCATCTGCAGAAACAATAACTGTCGGCAAATGCTTAGGATCATTATTAATTGTATAAGCAAACAAAAGAATTTGAACCAATGGAATCATGATGATCATGATAGCTGTGATGGGGTCGTGGCGCATTTCCTTAAATTCTTTTGCGACGATGGCCCACATTCTTTCCCAGGAAAAATCAAATCGCATAATGGTTCCCTATGATTTTCCAATAAAACTCATAAAAGCGTCTTCCAAACTCGATGGGATCCTCTCCCACTGATACTCATTGAACTGAGCAATCGTAGTTAATAGGAGCTCTTCATCTTTACCACTAACGTGCAATTTATCACCAAAGAATGCAACCAGTTCAACACCAGGCATCTTTCTTAACACTCTTGAAAATTCTATCAAATTGCTACCTTTTAACATCCATGTGTAAAGTTTGGCTTTGTCGAGAATATCTGCAATCTTGCCTTCAACAAGCAACTTCCCTGATTGGAGGTAAGCCAAATGGGTACAACGTTCCGCTTCGTCCATATAGTGAGTACTTACTAGCGTTGTAATACCGCGTTCCGCTAGGATAAAAAGCTCATCCCAAAACTCGCGACGTGCTTTAGAATCCACACCTGCTGTTGGCTCATCTAATAATAACAACTGCGGATCATGTAATAAACAGCTAGCCAATGCTAATCGTTGTTTCCAGCCCCCTGATAAGTGGGTCGCGCGAAGATTCTTATAATGCTTCAAATTAAAAGCAGCGATTACCTCTTTTATCTTTTCTGAACGATGCTTGATATTATATAAACGTGCAATAAAATCTAAATTATCATATACCGTTAAATTGGTATAAAGACTAAATTTTTGGGGCATATAACCAATATGCTTTTTAATTTCATGTGAATTATCTAAAATATCATATCCCAAACATTGTCCTGAACCTGAATCTGGTTTGAGCAGACCACATAACATCCGTAAGCAAGTTGTTTTACCGCTACCATTTGGTCCTAAAAATCCACAAATATCACCTTTTCGCAAGGTTAAATTAAAATCCATAATGACCCGATGGTGCTCAAAACTTTTATTAATATTTTTTACTTGAATAACATTTGGAACATTATTCATGATTTACATACACATCAATGGGTTGACCAGGAAGAAAGTTTTTTGCAACCTCAGGCTTCATGCGAGCACGTGTTAAAAAAACTAATTTTTCCCGAGTATCTTTACTATATATTAAAGGAGGTGTGTACTGTGCTTCGGGTGAAATATAGGATACTTTGGCGGGCGTTTGTCCATCACAACTATCACAACCAAATGTAATAGGCTGCCCAACTTTTAAAAGACTTCGTTGCTCTTCAGGTAAGAAGAATATAACTTGAATATTTTCTGGTGCTAAAAGAGCAAGCGCAGGCCTGTACATAGGTATTTGTTCACCCTCTTGATAGAAGGTATCAAATATACGACCATCTACAGGCGCTGTTACCGATTTTTGACCTAAGGACCATTGGAGTTCAACAAGCGTGGCTTTAGTTGATGCTAATTCCTGAACAACGCTATCGTAGCTGGCTTGTGCTCTTTCTAGCTCCATCTTTGAAGTGGCATTTTCATTGAACAGGTTTTGCTGACGCTCTAGCTGCAATTTACTAAAATTTACTTGGGCTTCTAAATTACCTATGTTAGCTTGAGCAGCTTTAACACTAGATGCCTCTGGTTCAGGATCAAGCTCATACAATAGCTCGCCTTTTTTAACCAGTTGACCACGCTGTACTTTCAGTTGTTGAAGAGTACCCGAAGCACCACTAGAAATATAGGTGTATTCACCATCGATGTACCCCGTTAAGGATTGCTCCCCTTTATTACAAGCCGTTAGCAGTAATAGCAAGGGAAGTAATATATACATCCTCAGGTAATAATGATACGCAAGCTGTTTCATATTATCCTTAATTTCCTTTTACCTGACATTATCCTTAATCACAAGAGTCATTTATACATGATATTAAATAAGTTTTGCAAATGAAGCAAATACTTCCAACTCGCTTTTGATAATAGCTTAACAGGATATTGCTTTTTTACTAGTGCAATCTGTTATGGTGCTATCATCATCACTCGGGACTCATGTTCTATATTCCCAACTAACTCATTCGCTATTGCTTTTGGAAACTCACCGCTAAGGCGTTCAAAAAATGTTTCTTTATGCGAATAATCTACTAAGTTATCGGTATTGAAAAAATGACTCGCTACAGAGTTCATACTACCTAACCCATCAATCAATCCTAAACCGACAGCTTGCTCACCTGACCATGCTAAACCACTAAAAATTTCAGGATTTTCTTTCAATCTATCGCCACGACCCTCACGCACGCTGTCGATAAATTGCGTGTGAATAGTGTCTAACAGATCTTTTAAAAATGCCACATCTTCCGGTTTCTCTGGAGAGAAAGGATCTAACCACCCTTTATGTTCGCCCGCTGTAAATAAACGGCGTTCCACACCAATTTTTTTCATCGTATCAACAAAACCAAAACCGTCCATTAATACCCCAATGGAACCGACCAAGCTAGCACGATTAGCATAAATTTCATTACTCGCAGCCGCTATATAGTAAGCGCCTGATGCACCAGAATCGCTTATCACTGAGTATACTTTCTTTTCAGGATTTTCTTTACGAAGACGCATAATTTCATCATAAACAAGCCCTGCCTGTACTGCGCTGCCGCCTGGGCTATTAATATTTAAAATGATTCCTGTCGCTTTTGGTTCTTTAAATGCCTCATCCAAGCTCTCGATAATATCTTTAGCATTCGCACTTCTCTCAGCATCAATAATACCCTGAACATCAATCACAGCAACATGTGTTTCTGTAATGCCACCGGTCGCGCTATCACGCCCACCAGAGGACAACATAATTATTACAAATAAAGCAAACAAGAAAAAGACTGATTTAAAAAAGATTCCCCAGCGACGCGCACGTCGTTGCTCAGTAACAGAAGCAAGTACCATTTTTTCAATCACTTGCTGTTCCCAATGAGGGTTTTGCTTACCGTTATCAACTTTGTTGTTATCATCAGCAGTCCATTGATTGTCTGTTGTCATAATCCTCTCTCTCGTTTAACAGTTTCTAGCCAAGTTGGTAATTGAGCAATATCATCAATACATCCTTTTGCCCCATTTTCTAATAATCGTCCTACCTCATGCATACCATAACTGACACCTAACGCATCTACCCCTGCACTATTTGCCATTTGCACATCATATTCTGTGTCGCCAATGACTAGTGCATTTTCAGGAGCGATGCCAGTTTCTTCTAATAACTCTAGCACCATCTGTGGATCTGGTTTAGAGGCTGTTTCATCCGCGCAACGTGTTGCCACAAACAAAGGACTTAGCTGCGATGCTTGCAAATCAACATTTAAACCACGCCGACTCTTTCCAGTAGCCACACACAGTAAAAAACCAATTTCCTGTAGATGACGTAATGTGCTGCGTACATGAGTAAACAAATCAATGGGTCTTGGGTTTACGTTAAAAAAATGATATCTGTAACGTTCCAATAACTCCAAACATTGATGGTCGCTCATTTGGGGAAATAATGATTGTAACCCAACTGGCATGGCCAATCCAATGATATTGCGAATATCAACATCTGGCGGTGGTATAAATTGCATATCAACCGCCGCTTTTTTGATACAATCAACAATAAAAGCACCTGAATCCATTAAGGTACCATCCCAATCGAACATCAATAGTTGGTAAGGTATTGGGGAAAGTAAAGTCATAAAATGGTCATCCTGTATAGCGAGGTAATAAAGCCGCTGCCTGGTCTTGCAAATAGACATAGCTAGCATCTTTTGGGGACAAAAGAGGTGATGCAACAGGCCAATCGATAGCTAATATGGGATCGTTCCAAGCAATGCCATATTCATCAGTTGGTTGATAATAGTCAGTCGCTTTATAGACTAAATCGACCACATCGGATATTGCACAACAGCCATGCGCGTAACCGGGGGGAATGTAAAGCTGGCGATGATTGTCAGCTGATAACAGCACCGTCATCGAGCGCCCAAAGGTGGGAGAACCAACACGAATATCAACAACCACATCAAATAACTCACCACGTAATACCGTAAATAATTTACCTTGTGGGTGTTTTAATTGGTAATGCAAGCCGCGTAATACTCCTTTTGTGGAGTGCGAATGATTTTCTTGCACAAAAGAACCTGTGATTCCCGCCTCTTGATATTCATTTTCACGATACATTTCAAAAAATAAACCGCGTGCATCTTTAAATACTTTAGGCTCAATAATAATAACGCCAGGTAAAGAAGTTTCAATAAAATTAGCCATAAACCCTTTTGTCCTTTAATACTTCCAATAAATAATTGTTGTATTCATTTGTGTGCTGTGATGCTAATTGATGTAAATGTTCATCGGTAATAAAACCGCGTCGCCACGCTATTTCTTCTGGGCAACACACTTTTAAACCTTGTCGTAGCTCTATTGTTTCCATAAAATGGGCGGCAGAAACTAAAGCTGATGGTGTACCCGTATCTAACCAAGCCATACCGCGTCCAAATATTTCCGCATGTAATCGTTTTTCATTTAAATAATATTGATTAACATCTGTAATTTCTAATTCACCGCGAGCTGATGGTTTTAAGTCCTTGGCAATAGCAACCACATCATTACTGTAAAAATAAAGGCCTGTTACAGCAAAATGTGAAGTGGGATTTTTTGGTTTTTCCTCTAAAGAAATCGGTTGACCCGATTTATCAAAATTGATTACGCCATAGCGTTGCGGGTCCTTAACGTAATAACAAAATACCGTAGCAACATTTTCACGCGCGGCTGCTTGTTGAAATAACAAGCTTAACCCTTGTCCGTAAAATAAGTTATCACCTAAAATGAGACACACTTGATCTTTGCCAATGAAGTCTTCTGCCAAGATGAATGCTTGTGCGATACCGTCTGGCTTGGCTTGTGGAATATAAGTTAAGGAAATGCCCCATTGTTGCCCATTGCCTAATAATCCTTCAAAAAGGCTTTGCTCATGAGGGTTAACAATAATCGCTATATCACGAATACCAGCTAGTAACAAAGTCGATAAGGGGTAATAAATCATTGGCTTATCATAAATTGGTAATAATTGCTTACTGATAGCACGCGTGATGGGCGCCAACCGCGACCCCGTACCGCCCGCCATGATAATGCCTTTCAAACTTGTAACCCCATTTTGCTAAAGATGGTAGTGTAGCAAGGTGAGTGTATGAGTTTCAAGGTGTGATAGGCGCGTCTTCGCATCTTAGAGGTTAATGATAACCTTTACAAAGCAACCTAAATAACTTGCAATATTCTCAATCATTCGTTGCCAGCAGGCTATTCTATTATGGGAAAAACAGGCGCAATCTAATGTCAAGCGCCACATACCATTTGCTAAGTATCTCATTCCTCGTACCTCTGTTATATCATCTGTGGATAAGTAGATATTTAAGATTAGCCTTGGGTCTCTATAGTGGTCGTGATGATTGATGGGTAAAGCTAACAACAGCTTTTGGGTAAAAGATAAATAATCTATATTAAATAAAATCGGTTTAAATCATGAAGACGCTACGGCTTTTAAGGCCATAAAAACTTCCTGTGGTGCTGCATAATCCAAACACTTCTGAGGCCTATTATTTATCTCTGTTATAATCTTACTAATCTGTCGTTGCTTTAATAAGTTGATATTACAGTCTCTAGGCAATTCAGCTCTTATAACACCATTACCATTTTCAATGGCTCCTTTCTGATATGGCAATGAAGGTTCACAAAAATAAAAATCCGCACCTATGCATTCTTTTATCCAAGAATATTTGTTAAATTCTCCACCTTGATCTACGGTAATAGATTTAACATACTGCTTTATATTTTTTAATGTACTGATTATCGCTAAGGCTGTACCGCTCGCAGTCTTATTCTCATTTTTGATTGCAATCATATATCGAGTTTTTCGTTCACGTAAAGTGATGAGGTTATTGGTAATTCCACGTTTAAATAGCATTAAATCACATTCCCCATGCCCAAACTCTACCCTTTCGTTGATGAACGATGGACGAGCGTGAATGAGCATATCTTTTGGTACTCTAGGTTTTCTAGCACGGCACTTAATACGAACAAAATGCTTACGACGAAGTTTTTTTAAAAACTGATTGCGTATGCGATAATCGCTATAAATATAGCGATAAATGGTTTCATGAGAAATAATGCATTGTGCTTCATTTTCTTTTTTAAGCCTGCTCTCTATTTGCCACGGAGACCAACATGACAATAGCTTCTCATGAACGTAATCCTTTAATGCCTTTTCTTTCTCTAATCTGACCCCTCGTTTTCTACGTTGCAGGTATTTATTTTGAGCAATGAAACACGCATAATACTTCTTCTGGCTATACCAATGCGTGCAACTGTTACGCTTAATTTCTCAGTAAATAGTAGAATGATCGATGCCAAGGATTTTGGCTATTTTTGATTTTGGATAACGCTTTTCCAGCATGATTGGAAGAAATATGCGGTCTTTTTCAGATAAATGGTGATATTTGATTTCCATATCATGCCCTTCCCTTTCATTAAATTTTATAAAATAATATCAAATTATTAGCATTAATTTTAATGCGCTAATAGGAACATGCTACCCTATCTACTGAAGGAGGATTTTCTTGACGTTGGGCTCATATGTAGTGTTCCATCTTTTTTGAAAACGGTCCGAATCATATCGCTGTGTGAAGTTTGATCTTTTAAAAACTCACTTTCAATTCCACGACTATGTAGTTCATCTTCGAAGCATTCCAAACGATATTTTAATACTTTCCTTAAATCAGTCTCACTATAATCATGAATGCGTGGTAATTTTCTCGCTAATATGCCTAGCGCATGCTCCCGAGGAAAACCATTAACATCAGCCATTCGCAATAATTCAACCCTGCATTCCATATATACAGGGAGTATTTCTTCGAGACTAGCGTTTTCCAAAAGAGCATTGGGAAAAAGCCTCTCTAAAATTGGAAAAAAATTATCTAATTTTTCACTAGAAATGCCATCAACCATCATATCCGATGGTGTATTTGAATATTTGTAGTCCTCTCTAACACAATATTTAAACTTTAATGCGGCAGGGTTTATATTGTGGTATTTATATTTCTCCCATCCGCCGGAGTCAGGATAAGGCAATATAGGACGACTAATAAACTGCGCAAACGCCTCCTTATAAAAAAGTGGGGTAAAATCAGGACGAAGGGGGAGCGGGACAAACCTAAAGGCATAGCAGCTCACTGCGTGCGTAAACTCATGGATTAATGTGTTGTAAAAATCATTTGCACCTGGAAAATTAACAATGGAAATTCCTCTTGCTGGACTAAAGCTTCCAGAGCAACAATCCGAGCCTACACATTCCAGGGCATTCATAAATCTAGTTTTTAGATTATGTAAAATAATATCAAGAGCAACGTTTTCAAGTATAAGTAAAGTTAGCTCATCTTTATTAGAAAATAATAAGTCTAAAGAAGCGTATAAATTTTCAATGTCAGTCTGTGAAACATCGGATGACTTGTTAATAAATGCTTTTAACAAAAGTGGGATTGTCAATTGACGATTGTTCCTGCCCTGATTTAATTTCGAATACGAATATTTATCGAGTAGGGTATTATTAGGCAACATTAAGATAGTTCCTCTGTAGGATTTAAGAAAAGCATATCATATTTATATTGAAACAACTGCCAATATCAGCTTCATTTGGCTCTTTGTGGTACTTGGTCTGAGATTCTGCCAAGTAGATTAGCAAGTTGAAGGTATAAGTTTCAAAATTCATGGTAAGATATCATTAAACCCTACTGTAAGGTAATTCTTTTATGAAAAAATGGATAGTTGCCTTGTTCCTCAATGTACTGATACTTACTGGTTGCGGCCTGAAAGGTCCTTTGTACTTGCCTGAGGAGACAGCAGAAAATGAAGAAGAGCAATAATAGTTTTCATTTTGAAAATGATGCATTATTTGTCGAACATTTATCTGTTACTTCTATCGTAAAACAATACGGCACACCGCTTTATATTTATTCTCGAAAAACTATTGAAAATAATTGGCAGCAATATGAAGATGCATTGTCTGATTGTCGTCATTGGTTATGTTTTGCAGTAAAAGCCAATAGTAATATTGGTATACTCAATTTATTAGTCAAACAAAATGCGGGTTTTGATATTGTTTCCGGTGGTGAATTAGCCCGTTGTCTTGCAGCCCATGCGAACCCACAAAAAATTATTTTTTCTGGAGTTGGTAAACAAGATTGGGAAATTAAATCCGCATTAGACGCGGGTATCGGTTGTTTTAATATCGAGTCAAGTAGTGAATTAACACAAATTGCTCGCATTGCTAAAGCACAACAACAGCGCGCACGTATTGCATTGCGTGTTAACCCCGATGTAGATCCGAAAACACATCCTTATATTTCCACCGGATTACAAGAAAATAAATTTGGTATTGCCTTTGATGATGCGATTGCATTATATGAACAAGCTCATCAAAACTCTTATTTACATGTGACAGGTATTGCTTGTCATATTGGTTCACAGATTACGACTATTGATCCATTTATCGATGCATTAAATCGTTTACTTATTATTGTCGATAAATTATCAGAAAAAGGAATACATTTAAATCATATTAGCATCGGCGGCGGTTTAGGTATTTCTTATCATGGCGAAACACCACCACACCCTGCTACATTATGTGATGCTCTGAAAAAGACTTTAGGCAATCGCCCCTTAATTCTTACACTAGAACCTGGTCGCTCTATTGTAGGCGATGCCGGAATTTTAGTTACCGAGGTCATCCATATCAAACAACAAGGGCAAAAAAAGTTTGTTATCGTTGATGCGGGTATGAATGATTTAATGCGCCCTGCTTTATACCAAGCGTGGCACGATATCATTAATATTCATAACAGCAACCATCCTGCCGAATTATTTGATATCGTAGGACCCGTTTGTGAATCGAGCGATGTGTTTGCCAAAGCAAGAAAAATCACCGCACAGCCAGGCGAGTATCTTGCCGTGATGCAAACAGGTGCTTATGGCTTTAGCATGAGCTCGACGTATAATAGCAGGCCACAACCAGCTGAAGTGTTAGTAGATGGTGATAAAACTCACCTGATTCGAGCGCGGGAAACAGTTGATGAGTTATTTAACAAGGAATGCTTAATTTCTTAATCTCAATTATCTTCATATAAACACTTGCTATCATCTTAAAGCTAATTATACTATGGTCAGAATAATTCCACTCTCTTTTGGTGAACACATGAATAAATTACTGACTGCCTCATTATTAACCTCTTTGCTCGTTGCCTTCCCAGTGAATGCCAACGTCGATACTACTGTCAATACGACAACCGCGAATACCCCAGCCAAACCAATGGCTAATAAACCCATTGCTAACAAACCTATACCAGGTAAAGCGCTGGCTAAAAAAGCACCTTTAATTATTCCAGCTGTCCCCCAATTAGATGTTGCCTCTTACATGCTGATGGACTCGGGTTCTGGTGATATTCTAGGACAACAAAATGCTGACGAACGTTTGGAACCAGCCAGCTTAACGAAAATGATGACAGCGTATGTGGTTGATAGAGCCGTGGCCAGCGGTAAGATTTCACTTGATCAAATGGTACCTGTTAGTGAAAAAGCCTGGCGTATGGAAGGTTCACGAATGTTTATTAATGTGAATACCGAGGTGTCAGTTAGAGAGCTATTGAAAGGCGTTATCATTCAATCAGGTAATGATGCCAGTGTGGCTTTAGCAGAATTTGTTGCTGGCTCAGAAGAAGGGTTTAGTCAATTAATGAATGAAGAGGCCTCTCGTCTTGGTATGACCAACTCTCATTTTGTCAACGCAACCGGTTTACCTGCTGCTAATCATTACAGCTCAGCGCATGATTTAGCTATTCTAGGCCGTGCATTAGTTCAAGATTTCCCAGAAAGCTATCCATTTTATGCAGAAAAAGAATTTACCTACAACAATATCAAACAATCTAACCGTAATTTATTATTATGGCGTGATAATTCGGTTGATGGAATTAAAACTGGTTTCACTGATGCAGCAGGTTATTGTTTAGTGTCCTCCGCCCAACGAGACGGCATGCGCTTAATCGCTGTTATTATGGGATCAAAAAGTACTAAAGCGCGTGCAGAACAAAGCAGCCAATTGTTAACTTATGGTTTTCGTTTTTATGAAACACGTGAACTATACGCAGCAAATGCAATCATTAGCTCACCTCGCGTTTGGATGGGAGAGAAAAAAGAAGTTAATTTAGGATTGGCTGATAATTTATATCTCACTATTCCACGTGGACAATATGACAATATTCAAGCAACGGTTAAATTAAATGATGTTATTAAAGCCCCTGTTGGTGAAAATGAAAGCTACGGCAATTTGGTATTGACATTAGATGGAAAAACACTAGTTGATAAACCACTTATTGCACTTGAGAATGTTCCAAAAGGTAGTTGGTGGAATAATGCTTCGGATTATGTGAAGCTCAGTTTTAACAAATTCTGGAATAAGGAAGAAGCTGAGGCTGAAGCTGAGAACGCTACAAATCCAACTGCTGCAGAAAAAACGGCTAGTGCAGAAACTAATATAGCAAAGGATTAACTCCCCCCCCCTCTCCCCTTGCGGGAGAGGGAAATGCAAGCGCAGCTTGCGAGGGTGAGGTGAAAGCTACGAAGCAAGAAATAGTAATTACTTATTTCTCTCTCTACGTAGAAAGATCGCCCCTCTCACCCGCTCACGCTAAAGCGCGGTCGACCTCTCCCACAAGGGGAGAGGTGGTTTGAGAAATATCAATTTACTGTTGTAACAACCCTTTATAATCTGCTGCCATTCGTTTTAAATCCAATTGATTTAAAAACAGTGAATAACACATCCATGCACTTAATGATGCCATATCTTGAAATTGAGGTGGAACATAACGAGGCGGGATAATTAACTTTTCATCCAATAAATCTTCTAATACTGGCAGATCTTCCAACGTCGTCTTTCCTAAAAATAATAAAGAAATACGCCGTAATAATCCCCGTTGAATAGCAAGGCGAATATAATTATAAATTAATACAAATCCCTTACTATAAGCTAAATCCTTAGTAAAAGGACCGCTTTCCGGGGAGCATCCACGAAACACACGTGATGCTAATACATAACTATCATCATCATTAATACCTTTTTCTTGTAAAAACCGATAAATCTCAAGAAAGTTGGCACCCTTTTCCGCTAAATTAACAACTTTAATACGATCTGTTAACCGCTCAATACGCAAAGGATGTGAGGAAAACGTGAATATTTCCATGATAATGGCAAGACCCTCTTGCGTGATAGTTGCCGATGGTGGGCCTTTACTAAGAAATGTACAAATAGGTTGTGATAAACCATTTAAGGTGGTCCCTAAATGAACCCATCCCTCATGTACCTCTAATACATCTATATCACGCCGGCTAAATCGCGCACCACGACGTAGTTTTATACGTTCAGCACCAGCAGCTGCATCGGCAATAATACCGTCGCTAAGCTCAACGCGAATATTATGATCATCATAGAAATAATTGGATAAACGCTCATTTAATAAAACAGCTGCTTCTTCGCTGCTATAAATTTTTTCATCATTAACATTAGCAACTTGCGATTTAATCACATCAACCACATCAGAAACTAAATCTGCTAAATCATTAAGTGATGGGGCACCTGCGTGAAATACGTCAGAAGCACTACCATATAATTGTTGTGAAATTCGAGTAAATTCCGGGGTACCACGCGCCGCTAACAAATTAACAACGGTTTTATATTCATCACAAATACGCAGCAAAATCTGAGAAATTCCACTGAAGGTTCCTAACTGTCTACGCACATCTTGAGCAATTTGAGAAAATTCATCGTGTTTTTGTTTAACATCAAAACCTAATGGAATATTATTGTAATAATTTATATCAACTTTAGGTAATTCTTTGGCTTTATTTTTAAAAAATGTTTCTTTAATTTCCGGCGACCATTTTATCGCATCCAAAATTCGAATTGGTTTTTGTGCTTGTACAATACGTTGTGATAATGCGGCGATGGTTGCAGCGTAGTCGGTTAACACGATGGTAATCCTTTTTGTGAGTTTCTATTTATATTATAGATCGTTCGCTATGACGTACCCAAGTACTATAGGAGAGTTGTCCTCCTGGATCCCGGACAATAACAGGCACTAAATTCGTGCTACGCACTCATTAAGTGCCTGTAATTTCCAGGAACCGCGTTTCCCCTTACACCATACTGGAATTAGTACGATGCAGCTCATTCGGTTCCCGGATATTAAGGATATCTTAGTAAGCACAGCGAACTTAGATATCCTTAATATCCGGGATCCAGGAAACTTCCCATTAACGCCCCTCACTCCTGCTTTACCTGCCTTGCAAATAAAGTCTCAACTGCTTTGAGAGGCAGCGTATGCTGATACAAAACGCCATAAACTTGTGTAGTAATTGGCATATCAACCTGATAACGCTGTGCTAATTGGTAAACTTGTTGCGCTGTAGTAAAACCTTCTACGACTTGTTTAATTTGCTCTAACGCCTTATCAACCGATACCCCTTTTCCTATCAACATACCAAAACGGCGATTGCGGGATTTATCATCAGTACAAGTCAACACTAAATCACCAATACCTGCTAATCCCATCACTGTATTATGCTGTCCACCCATTGCTGATACTAACCGTTCCATTTCGGCCACTCCGCGCGTGATAATCGCCGCTTTGGCATTAGCGCCAAAACCAAGACCATCACTAATACCCGCTGCAATAGCAAGAACATTTTTAACAGCGCCGCCCAATTGGGTGCCAATTAAATCGTTATTTGCATAAACACGTAAAGCACCATGATGAAAGCGTTGTACTAAGCTATCGCGCAAGGATATATCCGTGCTACTGAGTGTAATTGCAGTTGGTAAACCTTGTGCGAGCTCGCTCGCAAATGAGGGACCAGAAAGAACGGCTAAAGGAATACTATTACCTAGAATTTCATGACATACTTCACTAAGTAATATATTTCGATGCGGATCAAGACCTTTTGTGGCCCATACCAGACGAGAATTACTAGTAATAAATGGTTTAATTAAATGTATCGTATCGCGAAATGCATGACTAGGTACGACAAGTAAAATATCAGAACAATCTTTTAAGCAGGTTGCCAATGAATTTGAAACCACTAAATTATCAGGAAATTTACAACCGAGTAAATAAACTTCATTACTTCTTTCAGTTTGTAATTTTTTAGCCTGACTATCAGTATGCGCCCACAATCGCACCTCTTGGTGAGCACGCGCTAAATGAATAGCTAATGCCGTGCCCCAAGAACCTGCACCTAATATAGCTATAGGCGAGATTTGATTGATCATGGTGTGGTTTACCTATGATTTCTCTTTTTCTGTTTGTTGCTGACGTTTGTGCTCAGCAAAGAAAGCATCAAAATTCACCGGTGATAAATACAATGGTGGAAATCCTGCGCGTATCGATAATTCGGAAACTAGCTCACGAACATAAGGGAATAAAATACTTGGGCAATAGCTGCCTAACATGTGCTCTAATTGTTCTTCAGCAAATCCTTTCAAAGAAAAAATCCCACCTTTTTTAACTTCAAGAATAAAAACGGTTTGCTCTTCTTTCTTCACAGTAACTGTCGCACCTAATAATACGTGATGAACATCATTTCCAAGTGATTCATTTTGACACCCCAGCTCCATATTGACTATCGGCTGCCAATCATCACGAAATAGTTGCGGAGTTGCAGGCGATTCTAGGGAAATATCTTTCGTGTAAATGCGTTGAATACCAAATTCTTGCGCTTGTTGTTCTGCCATGGTTTTTATTTTTCCTTGAAGTTCAGTAAATGGTTTATGATAACACGGATTTTAATAGCTCATCCAATTTCCCAGCATGCTCTAACGCATACAAATCATCGCATCCACCAACATGCGTATCACCAATAAATATTTGGGGGACAGTGCGTCTATGGCTGCGTTGCTCCATCTCGATCCGTTTATCAGCATCTTCATCAATAAATACCTCTGTAAAAGGAGCATTCTTTTTACGTAATAATTGTTTTGCACGATCACAATAAGGACAAATTCTCGTGGAATAAATAATAATTTCTGTCATAACAACTCCAACTTATTTTTTCTCTAAAGGTAAACCTGCTTGTCGCCAATTAGTTAATCCACCTTGCAAACTGTATACACGTTCAAAACCATTTTTACGCAATACTTCGCCTACTGTGGCAGATTGTTGGCCATGCTCACAAACTAAAATAATAGGTTGTGCTTTGTATTTATTTAATTGGATAAGCTTATCTTTTACTTGGCTAGGTAATAAATGTTGTGCACCAATAATATGCCCTTTTGAAAAAGCATTTTGATCACGAACATCAAATATCACCGCATTTTCACGATTAATAAGTTGTGTAGCTTCCAGGTTTGAAAGCCTACGTGGCCCACGTAGACGGGATTGAAACTCTGTTAGTAGCAGTAATAACAAAACGACAGCGAAACCGGCCCATAATAACCAATTCTTAATAACAAAAGCAATAAACTGTTCCATTTGCAGCAACCTAAGGGTAAGGAAAAAAAAGGAATTATATCATAATCTAGCAGAAGAATGACGCTCCCCTACACTCCCCTCTCCCCATCGCGGGAGAGGGAAATGCAAGCAAAGCTTGCGAGGGTGAGGGGAAGCTACGAAGCAAGAAATTGCAATTATCTATTTACTTCTCTTCATAGACAGATCGCCCCCTCACCCGCCCGCGCTTATAGCGCGGTCGACCTCTCCCACAAAGGGGAGAGGTGGAACAGCAGTTTACTAATTAACCCTCTGGCGTTAACACCACAGCCCATAAATCAGCGCTTTTATCGTTATATCCCACTGCGGCAATTTGCCCTTGTTCATTAATTTTAAAGGCACCAATAATGGTCCAATTGGCATCATCAGCAACGAGTAGCTTATTCAGATCTCTCATCTGGCCTTCTTCATAGATAAAACCAGCAGAGTGACCGATACCTACAGACATTTTGGTGCCAGCAGCTTGCAATAAACCGCTACTAATACCTACAACTTGACCTTTGTCATTGATATCGGTTGCAGCAGCATGTAAGTCTTTTTCTAGCTTACCAATATCCTGAATACTGCCATCAGGTTGCCAAATTACGGCATGGGATTCTGTCGTAATCTGTCCTAATGAACTATATCCCGCCATGACATTATTTTTATTAATACCAAGCACCGCGCTTTGGTAACCACCTAAATCCTTTAATCGGGTTAATTTATAATCTTTATTCCAATAAGCCGCAACATCTCTTCGTAATGGTAATTTATCTGCTTGAGCGTAACCTGCAATTGTTACACCCTCTTGGGAAATGGCAAAAGCCGCTGATTGATTATTTTTAATACCCTCTAATTCAATGACCTTATCATTATTCGTATCCCATATGACGGCATTTTCATGGCTTAATAGCGTATTGGTACTTGTACTGCCCACCGCATATCCTTCATTGCTGATAGCAAATGGTACAGCGCTGTGTTTTCCAGATGGGATCCTTAAAGCTTTCTGATCACCGCCTTTATAATTCCACATCACAGGACGAAACGTTTTATCATCCGGCGAGCTTGTACCTACCACTAACTTACCAGCTTGATTAATGCCAAGAGCAGAGGTTGAGCGATCGCCTTCCAAAGGCGTTAATTCCTCGACCTCATTATCACCTCCACTAGCAATAAATCCACGATAATAACAATCTTCTGATTTTTTATTAGATGATGAACATCTTTTGAGCGTACCTACCGCTCTACCATCATCACTTAATGAGGTAATAGTGGTTTCGACAGCGCCTTCCGGCATAATAGGTTGCACGCGATAATTACTAGCAGCATAAACCGATGGGACAAAACTAATAGCTAAAGTGGACAGCATGGCAACAGTAAAATTACGGTTCATAGCAACTTCCCCCTTCTGTTTTTTTTACTTCATTTGATTAAATAATTTTAATCACTAATAAAAAAGACTAAAGGGAGAGGTTGCTTACTGTCAAACTGTTCCTATTTTATTAATGGCACTACATTTAAAAATTGAGTCTATTTGCTAGTGCCAGTTACAAAATCATTAAAAGTTTGTTCTGGTGTCTTTTCTATGAGGCTTTAGAGGCGATAGTTTGAAACACGTGCAATAATTGTTGGGCACTTTTTTTCCAAGAAAACTGTTGTGCTTGTAGCAATCCTCGGGAGCGCATGCTCGCGGCTAAATCAGTGTCATTAAGAACAGAGCAGATAGCTTCGCTGAGTTGCTCAGGTTGATGAGGATCAACTAATAAACCAGCAGAACCAACCACCTCTGGTAAAGATGATGTATTGCTACAAATGACAGGAACGCCACATGCCATTGCTTCAAGGGGAGGAATACCAAACCCTTCATAAAAAGAAGGAAAAACAAAAAGATTAGCATGACGATAAATAGCAGGGAGGTGCTCATCAGGCACATAACCAATGCATTTAATATTTAAGTGTTTTAAATCATTTAGCTTTTGATGAATTTCTTGATCCAACCACCCCTTCCCTCCAACCAGGACTAAATTGTATTCTTGCTGTAGTTTGTTGGGAAGTTTTTCATAGGCGTTTAACAAACCGATTATATTTTTACGTGGCTCGATCGTGCCTGTAAATAAAATATACGGTTTGGTTAATTGATAGTGATTTATAATTTTCTCATCACCCTGTTGTGGAATAGCATTAAAAACAGCATGGGAAATAGAAGAGTTGATAACGGAAACTTTGCTTTCATTAATTTTATAATGCTCTAAAATTTCTTTTTTAGTATTTTCAGATACTGCAATGATATGAGCACTGTTTTTAACAGAGTAATCTAGATTGTTACCAAGGTAATGCTGAGTTCCTTTTGTACAATATTGGGGATGATAAATAAAACCCAAATCGTGAATGACGATTATAGGTTTTGTATTTTTTCCTAATAATGGCCATTGCACAAAGTTAGGGAAAAAGAAGATACTATTTTTTGTGCTGGATGAGAAAAACAAATCAATCGGTGGTGAATAAATAAAACGTCGTATTGCACGATATAAAAAGGATGCTGCTTTGCTTTTAAATAGCGTTTCATAAGAAATGTTTGGCTTAGGTCCAATGACTGACCGCCAGGTAGGCGTCTTTTCAATTAGGTTAAAAAGGATATATTCATTGCTATTATCACCATCTACCAAAGCCTCAATAATATATCTTGTAAATTGACCCACACCGGTCAAATTATAATTTAATGGAGATGATTCAATAAAAATTTTCATAGTGATGCTTTACCTTATGATATAAAGCCGCCCCTAGTTACAATTTGATTTTGCAAAAAAAAACAGCGCTAAAAAGCGCTGTGTTTTTTATCTTTAAAAGATGGCGGAGTGGACGGGACTCGAACCCGCGACCCCCGGCGTGACAGGCCGGTATTCTAACCGACTGAACTACCACTCCACATGGTGGGTGCTGAGGGACTCGAACCCCCGACCCTCGCCTTGTAAGGGCGACGCTCTACCAACTGAGCTAAGCACCCCTGAACGGGGACAATACCATTAACAATTAACTATTTAGAAATAATCCTATTATTAAAAATTAATTAGTATTTAAAACTAGGCAACTTCTGTAGTTTTACCGGCAACCGCATCTTTCAGCAATTTACCAGCTTTGAAGGCGGGAACTTTAGCAGCTCCAATTTGCATGACATCACCTGTTCTTGGATTGCGAGCTGTTCTAGCAGCGCGTTCCTTAACACTTAGTGTGAAAATACCAACTAAAGAAACTTGATCACCAACACTTAACACTTCTGTAACAACATCTGTGAAAGCCTTCAACCAACGATCCGTATCAGCTTTTGTAGAACCTGTTTTAGCAGCAATCGCATCAACTAATTCTGACTTGTTCACGTTACCCCCTTTTACAGTGGCTGTAATAATAACTGTTTTCCTTTAAGGTTTGCAACAACTTTTTGGCAGTTTTTTAGTACTTCAAACCACCTACAAACCCGAGAGAGAGAGCTTAGCACACCTTGGGGTAGAAAGGTCAATAGTGATTTTGAAAAAAGGTTGGGTTGGCGCTAGGCTCTCTCACCTCTCCCCCTTGTGGGAGAGGTCGACTGCGCGAGCGCAGGCGGGTGAGGGAGGATCTTTCTACGAAGAAAGGGTCATGGGTAAAATAGGATTTTTTCTTCGTAGCCTTTCCCCTCACCCTAGCCAGCTTGCGCTGGCATATCCCTCTCCCGCAAGGTGAGAGGGGATTACAACAGGTAGAGGGTTAACGACGAAGCCCCCTCTCTCCCCTTATGGGAGAGGGATATGCCAGCGCAAGCTGGCTAGGGTGAGGGGGAAGGAGCGGAAGATGGATCGATCAGTGAGTACTAACCCTATCATCCGACTTTTTATCTGGTGGGATAATCGTAATAGGAGCATTCGTCTCCGTATCTAATGGCTCAGGCTTTCTGACTAAAGCTATCGCTAATACCTCATCTATCCACTTCACCGGTGAAATAATCAAATCTTGTTTGATATTCTCAGGAATCTCTTTCAAATCTTGCTGATTTTCCTTTGGAATAATCACTTGGCGAATTCCACCACGATGTGCGGCCAATAGTTTTTCTTTAAGCCCACCAATGGGTAATACATCACCACGCAACGTAATCTCACCTGTCATAGCAACATCAGCGTGCACAGCAATACCTGTTAAAGCAGATACTAAAGCAGTACACATACCAATACCAGCACTTGGACCATCCTTCGGTGTAGCGCCTTCAGGAACATGTACGTGAATGTCATTTTTTTCATAAAAATCAGGGGCAATTCCTAAACGCGATGTTCGACTACGTACCACGGTTAAAGCTGCTTGAATGGATTCTTGCATCACATCACCTAGTTTACCGGTATAGGTTGTTTTACCTTTACCAGGGACTACAGCCGCTTCAATGGTTAATAAATCACCGCCCACTTCTGTCCAGGCCAAACCATTAACCTGACCCACTTGATCATATTCTTCAGCTAAACCGTAACGATAACGACGAACACCTAAATATTTTTCCAAATCCTCCGAAGTAATTGGTCCATTTTTCCTTTCACTGCCTGAAATTAATTCACGCACCACTTTACGACAAATTTTGGAAATTTCGCGCTCTAAACTACGCACACCAGCTTCACGTGTATAATACCGAACAATTTCTCGTACGCTATCTTCAGTAATCGTTACCTCGCCCTCTTTCAAACCATTGTTAACGATTTGTTTAGGAATAAGATAACGCATCGCGATATGCACTTTTTCATCCTCGGTATAACCCGCTAAACGAATCACTTCCATTCTGTCCAAAAGCGCAGGTGGAATATCTAATGAATTAGCTGTTGCCACAAACATCACATCGGATAAATCATAATCCACTTCAAGATAATGATCATTAAATGCATGGTTTTGTTCTGGATCTAATACTTCCAGCAAAGCAGATGCTGGATCACCACGAAAATCCATCGCCATTTTATCAATTTCATCCAGAAGGAATAATGGATTACGTACTTTTACTTTAGCTAATTTTTGTAAAATCTTACCAGGCATAGAACCAATATAAGTACGTCTATGACCACGAATTTCAGCTTCATCACGCACGCCACCCAATGACATACGAACATATTCACGGCGCGTTGCTTTAGCAATGGATTGCGCTAATGATGTTTTACCTACACCAGGAGGACCAACTAAACATAAAATAGGTCCTTTTAATTTTTTCACACGCTGTTGCACAGCCAAATACTCTAAAATACGCTCTTTGATTTTTTCCAAACCATAGTGATCACTTTCTAATATATTTTGTGCATCTATTAAATCTTTACTTAATTTAGTGCGTTTTTTCCACGGCACAGCGAGCATCCAATCGATATAATTGCGTGAAACAGTTGCTTCAGCCGACATAGGCGACATCATTTTTAATTTATTTAATTCTGCAATCGCTTTGTCTTTTGCCTCTTGAGTCATACCAGAAGTTTCAATTTTACGCAATAAATCTTCAGTTTCGTTGGGAACTTCTTCTAATTCGCCTAATTCTTTTTGAATGGCTTTCATTTGTTCATTTAAATAATATTCGCGTTGGCTTTTTTCCATTTGCCTTTTTACACGAGTACGAATTTTTCTTTCCACTTGCAATAAATCAATTTCCGACTCAATCGCTGCCATAAGTTTTTCAAAACGGCTACGCAATTGAATTATTTCCAACATTTCTTGTTTTTGCTGCAATTTAAGCGATAAATGCGCAATTAACGTGTCGGTTAAGCGGAAAGGATCTTCAATGGTGGATAAAGAAGAAAGTAATTCAGGTGGAATTTTTTTATTGAGTTTTACATATTGATCAAATTGCGATAATACGGAGCGAATAGCAACTTCTAGCTCGCGTTCATCCATATTGGACTCATCCTGAATAAACTCCACTTCAACATTAAAATACGGATCATGTTGTAAGTAGCTAACAACGCTGGCACGCCTTTCACCTTCCACCAATAATTTAATAGTACCATCAGGTAATTTTAATAATTGGAGAATAACAGCAGCTGTACCTACGGTATATAAACCATCAGATGTTGGATCTTCTTCAGCTGGATCGCGTTGCGCTAGCAATAGGACTTTCTTATTAGTACGCATCGCAACTTCTAAGGCTTCAATCGAGCGTTTGCGCCCAACAAAAAGTGGAATAACCATATGTGGAAATACCACCACATCACGTAATGCCAATACCGGTAAATGGTTATCGGGCACGTCGTGTACTATTTTTTCATCAGTTTCTATGGTACTAACTTCATCCGTCATGGTTTTATTACCCTATGTGGAAATTCATTATATTTCAAATCTACTCGCCTGATGCCGCATCACGTTCTGTATTTTCAAACATCAATAATGGCTCAGTATTACCATGTATCACCGTGTCATCAATAACGACTTTTTTAACGCCTTTCATGGATGGCAATTCGTACATGGTATTTAACAATACATGCTCAAGAATAGAACGTAATCCACGTGCTCCTGTTTTTCGCTCCATTGCTTTTTTAGCAACGGCACGCAACGATTCCTCACGAAATTCAAGCTCAATTCCTTCCATATTAAATAATTTACCGTATTGTTTTGTGAGTGCATTTTTTGGTTCTGTTAAAATGCGAATTAACGCTTCTTCATCTAATTCTTCTAGCGTAGCCACTACGGGTAAACGACCAACAAATTCAGGAATCAAACCGTAACGAATTAAATCTTCCGGTTCTACTATACGTAACGTATCGGTTAAACTCTTACGATCATCTTTGCCTTTCACATCAGCTGTAAAACCAATACCGCCTTTTTCTGAACGGTCACGAATGACTTTTTCTAATCCAGCAAATGCACCACCACAAATAAATAATATATTGCTAGTATCCACTTGCAAGAATTCTTGTTGCGGATGCTTACGTCCACCTTGTGGTGGCACTGAGGCAACAGTCCCTTCGATAAGTTTCAACAAAGCTTGTTGTACACCCTCACCTGACACATCGCGTGTAATCGATGGGTTATCAGATTTGCGTGAAATTTTATCGATCTCATCGATATATACAATACCTGTTTGCGCTTTTTCTACATCATAATCACATTTTTGTAATAATTTTTGAATGATGTTTTCAACGTCCTCACCCACATAACCGGCTTCTGTTAATGTCGTCGCATCGGCAATGGTGAAAGGAACATTTAATACGCGAGCCAGTGTTTCTGCTAATAAAGTTTTACCACTACCTGTTGGCCCAACTAATAAAATATTACTTTTGCTAAGCTCGACATCATCTTTATTAGATGCATGTTGTAACCGTTTATAATGGTTATAAACAGCAACAGCTAAGATTTTTTTCGCTTCTTTTTGACCAATGACATATTCGTCTAATATGACGTTAATTTCACGTGGCGTTGGTAGTTGACGATCAGGTGCTGAAGTTGCAGCATCTTGCACTTCGTCTTGAATGATGTCATTACAAAGGTCGACACATTCATCACAAATATAGACTGACGGGCCCGCAATTAATTTACGAACCTCATGTTGGCTTTTACCACAAAAAGAGCAGTAAAGTAACTTGCCATCTTTTGTCTCACTCATCGTTCACCCCATTATCTCTATGCGCTCAGTAGATCCCTCTTAAAAAAGGTCTTCCTTGGTTTACTTCTTCTCTTTACTATTAAATGAGGTCAGTCCCTGTCTATTTTCAAGTACTGCATCAATAAGTCCGTACTCACAGGCTTCTTTAGCGTTCATAAAATTATCTCTATCCGTATCGCGTTGCACCTTTTCCAATGGTTGATCGCAATGTTTAGCCAAAATATTGTTTAATTTGCTTTTGGCATGCATCAATTCACGCGCATGGATTTCGATATCACTTGCTGGTCCTTGAAACCCACCTAAAGGTTGGTGGATCATGACACGAGAATTTGGTAAACAATGCCGTTTGCCTTTCGTTCCCGCCGCCAATAAGAAAGCGCCCATACTAGCCGCCTGGCCAATACACAAAGTAGAAATCGATGGTTTAACAAACTGCATGGTGTCATAAACTGCTAATCCTGCACTCACTGAACCACCTGGGGAATTAATGTATAAATGAATATCCTTATCGGGATTTTCAGATTCTAAAAAGAGTAATTGCGCGATAATTAAGTTCGCCATGTAATCTTCGATTTGCCCTACCGCGAAGATCACACGCTCTTTTAATAAACGAGAATAAATATCATAGGCTCTTTCGCCCCGCGCTGATTGTTCAATCACCACAGGTACTAAGCCAAGTGCTGTTGACTCCATGTCAGTAGATAGTAATTTGTTTGGCATAAATAATGCGTCCCTCTCCTTGATGAATTTAGCTAGCCTTTAATTATATTTTAGCGCTGTAATCGGTTCAGCACCATAAAAATCGGAACTTTGATCAGAAAGCACGAGATTTCGTGGGTGGAGATCCTAGATCCCGGATAATAACAGCTACTAAATTCGTGCTACGCACTCATTAAGTAGCTGTAATTTCCGGGAACCGTTGACCAAATATAGGTGGTACGGTTTCCCGGAATTGTAGCGCATCTTAGTGAGCGCAAGCGAACTTAGATACGCTTAATGTCCGGGATCCAGGCTCTCTAACACTCCAAATCGCCTTGTTCCATCAAAGGCACTTCTCAAATATCTTTAAGCCACTGGCAGAGCCAATAACTCTTCCAACGACATTGCCTTTTCTACTGGCGTTACCGTTTGTGCAATATGCTCAATAGCAACTTCTTCCAATACCTCATCTTGAGCAATTTGTTTTGGCATTGGTGAATCTAAAAGCTGACGAAACAATGCTTGATCTCGCATTGCATAAGGCATCAGCATATTCATTAATCGTTCATTTACTCGCGCTGCATCCGCAACCAATTTATTATCTTCAATATATTTCCCTAATAACAAGGAAACACGAACTGTTTGTATTGCTTGTGTGTTTAATTGCCCAGCTAAATCTTCGTTTAAATCTTCCTCTGCTATGTCAGCACCTTGCAAGCGTTGTTGCACTTGTTGACGCAGTTGTTTTTCTTGATTAGCAACCAATGAAGTAGGAACTTCAATAGGATTGGCTTCATTAAGGAATTTAAATATCTGTTTTTTCAATTGGGTAAATTGTGCACGTGTAATTTCTTTGCCAATAGCTTCTTTTAATTTTTCTTCTAATGCAGCTTGCGTTTTTTCCTCTAAATGAAGTTTGGTAAAAAACTCTTCATTTAATTCAGGTAATTTCGCTTCTGTAATTTCTTTTACGTTAATTGATAATTGCAAGGTTTTGCCAGCAATTTTTTTATTGACGTGCTCAGCTGGGAATGTAAATGGTTTATCAAGTGAATCATTTGGCTTTACTCCCAATAATAATTCATCAAAACCAGCTAATAATTCATTGCCACCTAAATCAACTGATAATTCATCTGCACCGACATCGCTAATTTCTTCGCCATCTAAAGTGCCTTTTAAGCTGATCGTCAATTTATCGCCTTTTGCTGCTGCACGTTCAACTTTTTCCCAGGTAGCAAAACGACGTTGTAATTGTTCAATTCGCTTATTCAAATCAGTAGCAGAAATTTCTGCTGTTGGTTTTTCGATAATTAATCCTGATAAATTAATTTGTTCAATTTTTGGCATAACATCGAAAGTAGCAACATATTCAACAGCCTCACCATCCACATTTTGTTTAAAATCGATATGTGGTTGTTGTGCAAGACGCTCTTCACTTTTGGTGATCGCTTCTTCAAATGAATTTTTAATTAACTCTTCAATCACTTCGCCACGAACCGGGCCACGAAAGCGTTTGCTCACAACAGGAAGTGGCACTTTGCCAGGGCGAAATCCATCCATACGGACTGTATGAGCTAATTCTTGTAGCTTTTTATTAATCTTCTGCTCAACCTTCTCAGCTTCAATACTAACAGTTAAACGTCGCGCTAAAGCGCCAGTGTTTTCTAATGAAATTTGCATCCTGTTCTACCCCAAGACAAAAGTGTATACGTGCGTTAATAGCACAGAGTCGAACATCATATCATGAGTTGATGGATGAACTAAAGAGGGGAAAAAAGTGGTGCGAACGGAGAGACTCGAACTCTCACAGGTTACCCCACTGGAACCTAAATCCAGCGCGTCTACCAATTCCGCCACGTTCGCGAAAGATCATAATATGGTGGGCCGTGTAGGTTTCGAACCTACGACCCGCTGATTAAGAGTCAGCTGCTCTACCAACTGAGCTAACGGCCCATTATGATGAAAGCTGGGGTGAACGATGGGGCTCGAACCCACGACAACCGGAATCACAATCCGGGGCTCTACCAACTGAGCTACGTCCACCATAAATCATAAAGAAAATACTTAACCTTCTAAGGAGTGGCGCGCCCGACAGGATTCGAACCTGTTACCCTCGGCTTAGAAGGCCGATGCTCTATCCAAATGAGCTACGGGCGCTCTTGGTGCTCGGCATATAGTCGTCGCTAATGAACTTACAGCAGCGATGAGTATATCTCTTTTTAAAGAGGTGTAAAAAAAGTGGTCGGGGCAGAGGGATTCGAACCCCCGACCCTCTGCTCCCAAAGCAGATGCGCTACCAGGCTGCGCTATGCCCCGTTTAACCTTATTCACTGGAACGACGAATGATACCTTTGTTGGGTAGCATCGTCAAATAGTTTACACGCAGTTGGAAAAATTAGAAAAAATTGTAGTTGGCAACCTATCTTATTTTAGGTAGAATAAGTACTAAATTTTTCTTTTAGATCATATAAAGGTGCCGCATTATGAGCAAACCCATCGCTATCACCAACGCTAAATTTCTTGAGTTTTGGAAAGATTTTGAAGCAGCCAAACCTAATGAGCAAGCATCAGTATGGGAGCGCTATCGTAATCAAATCGAAAGTAATTTGAATTACGACAACGAAAATGACCTCGCCCTTCTCCCATTAATTACTTACTTAAAGGACTATTTCTCTGCATCAGCAAACTTTCTTGATGAAACAGCTCTCTTAAGTCTTCTGCGAGATTATTGTGATTTGGAAAATGATTATATTGAAGGTGATGCTAGAGGAAAAAGCAAGAGTACACGAACCTTTACAGTACCTGTAGAAATATTAGGGAATTTACTCTGCAAATTAGAAGATTTGCATTTGCAGAAGTTAAGAGAATTGACCGGTAGCGCTTCATTATTTTCATTAGTAATTAACTTACTACAACGTTTTGATCTTGTTGAGGGGAAATCAGAAGAACCAAGAATGCAATTAGGGATTATAAGAATAATTACCCTCATGAGAACTCAGGGATTACTTGCTGAATTCATACCTCATGCTCATGCAAAAATGGAAACTAATAGCAAGCCTTCAGATCGAGCAGCCCTATTAGAACACAATATTGCTTTTATTCTTGAGCGTCAATTTGCTCATGACCCAGGTGCGGAAATTCTCAATACACTTAAAGCATGGGCATCAGAAGGAATACACTCTTTTACACTCGAAAGAATTTTGGAAGAAAAATTGCTTGAGAAAATAGTGATTATGAGCTCAGGCGCAAAAAGTCGAGAGATAGTAGATAAATTAATTACTTTGTATGCACAAGCAGTAAATCCTCCAACACAGGGGCCTCAAAATGCTGTACCAAAGATAAGGGTTCATTTAGATGAGGTGTTACGTAAAGTATTTATTTCGCTTGGCGATTCTAAACGTAGAGGCGAAATAAATGATATTATTTTTGAGGTTATCGAAAGAAATATAAAACATGCTGATGTTTTAAGCAGCGTTTTGACAGGCGCTGGTTATCAAAATGTTTCTGCAATAATTCAAATTTTATGCGAAACAACTGCTGATACTCATAGACCTATTTTCGATAACCCCCATGGTGAAGCTGGTTCTTCTAGCACAGCTGCTGAGTTGCGGGAACAACATGCTGCGAATATGAGTAGAGCAAAGCAGAAAATGGATCAAATACAGCAGGAACCAACCTCTCTTAAAGATGTTTATCCTAAGATTGATGTTTATCCTCATCAACCTACTACTACCCCACTTCCCGCAGCAGCTGCGTCTACAATGCCGGCTCTGGCTCCAGTAGAGGTTAAAGCTGCTCCAATTCCAACCCCAGCTTCAGCTAAACCTTCACCTTTATTGTCTCTTACCGCTTATTCTCCTGGCGCTCCTAGTATAGTCACAACAATGAGTCGAGCATCTGCTACGAATGCTGCTTTAACTCCAGCCTCTGCACCTATGCTCGTTGCAGCTCCAGCTGTCCAAAGCACGTCTCAGGCACTTGCTAAGCCTGCCACAGCTCCTATCCCATATTCAGTTTTATCGCATGGTGATGCTCTCTCCCCCACTGCTAGTAGTTTAGCTACAGCCGTAGCCGAAACAGCTAGTAGAGCTGCTACTTCAACTCGAGACTCAGCACCTGTTATACCCGTTGCAGTTTCTGCTGCTGCTCCAAGCCTAGCCCCAGCACCTGCTGCTAAACCTGTCGTAGCTCCTGCTGCAACCGTCGCTCCAGTCTCGGCTCCAACCCCTATTGATCAAGCATTTTCGAGTAATTTTGTGGCAGGTTCTACTCGTTATACTAATCATGGGCCTTTAGTGCCAACTGAGGAACAACTCGAGCCTTTTTTAGATTTATTAAATATTGAGAAAGAAGGACCTATTGTTAGCGGTATAAGTGCTGAGTTACGAGCCAAACTTGCAGATGAAGCTAGAGAAAAACTGACACGTCTCAAAGTAGAGCCAATAGATTCAAAAATAACAGATCCATCTGAAAAAAGAGCAGCACAAGAAAAAGCAGAACAAGCACTACAAGCAAGAAAAAAGGAGCTAAGAGAATCCATAGCCCAGCTAGAAAAACCCCAACAAACAGCTCAAAAAACACCTGGAACATCAAGGGAATTTGAGAGCAGTTTAATACCAAGTGGAATGCTGAGATTGTACAATACCTTGCTAACCAATACATCTACCTCTTCTTTCTTTGGTGATAGCAGACCGACCGTAATTTTTAGCGATAATGCTAGCGAGGTAAGAGGAAAAAAAGTCAAAGTGAAATAATAATACGAAATGGCGAAATCGAAATAAGGACAGCCATCATTTCACTCTACAATAAATCCAACATGAGTCCGTGCTGCGCTCCACCCCTCACCCTCGCAAGCTAGCGCTTGCATATCCCTCTCCCACAAGGGGAGAGGGATGTTGGGGGGATCACGCCAATGTCGTTAGGGTGTTGAGGTCATACTAATGCGATGAGAGGTTCGATGTAGTTGTGGCCTAATTCTTCTGCAACGGCTTTATATGTCACTTGGCCACGATAAATATTTAACCCGTTACGTAAATGCATATCATCCATTAACGCCTGACGATAACCTTTATTTGCGATGGCTAATACAAATGGCAATGTCGCATTATTTAATGCAAATGTAGCTGTACGCGCCACCGCACCTGGCATATTAGTCACACAATAATGCACTACGCCGCTTTCAACATAAGTAGGATGCGCATGCGTAGTTGGCCGACTACTTTCAAAACAACCACCTTGATCAATAGCAACATCAACAACCACCGCACCAGGACGCATCTTTTGTAATAACTGCCGATTCACTAATTTAGGTGCAGCAGCACCAGGAACTAATACCGCGCCTATCACTAAATCTGCTTTACTCACATAATGTTCAATAGCATATTGTGTAGCAAAAATAGTATTTAATTGATTACCAAACCGAAAATCCAATTCGCGTAATCGTTGTAACGATTTATCAACCACGGTCACTCTTGCTTCCATACCAATTGCAACACGTAATGCATTGGTACCAACGACACCACCACCAAGCACAACGACATCAGCAGGTGCAACACCAGGCACACCACCTAATAATATGCCTCGCCCACCTTGCATTTTTTCAAGGCAATGTGTGCCTGCTTGTATCGACATGCGTCCAGCTACTTCACTCATTGGTGAGAGTAAAGGTAATCCACCACGATCATCTGTTACTGTTTCATACGCAATAGCAATGGCATCAGAAGCTATTAAACCTTTTGCTTGATCGGGATCGGGTGCTAAATGTAAATACGTAAATAATATTTGGCCAGCTCGCAACATTTTACATTCTTCTGGTTGCGGTTCTTTGACTTTCACGATCATATCTGCACATGCAAAAACTTCTTGTGCACTATTAAGGATTTTAGCGCCAGCTTCTTGATAGTCATCATCTTCAATACCGATTCCTATTCCTGCTGATGATTCAACAACTACATGGTGTCCATACGCAATTAATTCACGCACACTTGATGGTACAAGTCCTACACGATTTTCATGGGATTTAATTTCTTTAGGTACACCTATTAGCATACTATTTACCTCAGTTAATGTATTTTAACCAATGAGCTGTTGATAAACAGCTATTGTCTGTTGCGCACAAGATTGCCAATTATATGTTTTTACGCGAGCCAAACCTTTTTTAATATAATTCTGACATAATCCTGCATCTCCCAATAACTGTAGCATACCTTGGGAAATAGCATCCAGCGAATTAGGATCCACTAACAAGGCGGCATCACCCGCAACCTCTGGTAAAGATGAGGTGGTTGAGGTTAATACAGGGATTCCAGAGGCAAATCCCTCTAGCACAGGAAAACCAAAACCTTCGTATAAAGAGGGATAAAGCAGCATTTTTGCATTTTGATACAATCCGTAAATATCCTGCTGCTCAACATAATTTAACCAGTGACAATAACCTTGATCAGTTAATTTTTGAATATCTCTTAATAGCTCATCTGTTCGCCAACCATTTTTGCCAACCAGCACTAAATGATGTTGATGTTTTAATTCATCCGGCAATAAGCAGTAAGCCTTAATGATTTTATCAATATTTTTACGCGGCTGCAGCGTCCCCACAAATAATAAATAATCAGTTGGCAATTGATATTTATTTAATATCTGCTGCTTTTGTTCTGCAGAGATTTGCTGATGCCATCTATCGTCAACCGCTAATGGAATAACACTCACTCTTTTAGGATCTAAACGACATTGCTCAATCACATCTTGCGCGGCAGCATGAGAAATACATATAATATGCTGGCAATTTTTCGCTAATCTTTTAAATGCATAATTTTTAATCTCGCGAAACCACGGATTACACAATTCTGGAAACAAGAGCGGAATAACATCCATCACTGTCGCCACCACCGGTATTTTTTTTAAGTAAGGAATATAATGATCAGGCGCATGATAAAGTTGAATCTTTTCTTTTATCAGCGAATCGCTGGCTAGCCCTAACATAAAGCGCGCCGTATTGGTTGTCATAGAATGATTAAAATAATGATATCCTGGTAATTGCTTTGTTTTACCAAATAAGGATGAATAAACATATTTCTCAACTGTAATTTCTGGATATTGTTGAAAGTGGTTTGCTAAATTTTCAACGTATATCCCTATACCATCCAATCGCCTTGTCACAGCCGCTCGCGCAAGGAGAGTTGCTCCTAAACCAATGTGCATGGATTTTCTCTCTCTAAAATTATTAACTGAAAAAAAATATTAAGATTTTTTTTCGTACATCCAAGCCAATGTTGCCTGAAGATTGCAGGCATTATAATTACCAATTACACTTTTTAAAAGTGTATTCGATCCAATCAAACGATGCACTTCATTCGCGCGCACAAAAGCAGGATTAACATGAATTTGCATTTCATATCCTGCTAATTGCGCCATATAATGTAAAACATTTGTTAAAGAGTGTCCTTCACCAGAGCAAATATTAGCAATTAAACTTTGCTGCTCACACTCCATCAGTAATCGATAAATATGCGCCACTGTTCGCACATCAGAAAAATCACGAATGACATCAATATTACCTAATTCAATATCGCGTTTTTGCAAACGAAAATGATTAACTATTTTAGGGATCAACACAAAATCAGGCTGACCCACACCCGTATAATTAAATGGCCGCGTAATAATAATAGGCAATTTTTCAAAAAACGTTTGTACCATATATTCCATTGCCAATTTACTACAAGCATAATGATTAACGGGATGGGGTTGCAATGCTTCTGTGATAGGCGAGATAGAGCTATTGCCATAAATATTAGCGCTACTAGCAACAATGACTTTTTTGGGTTGGCAACCAACATCTATAAGTGCCTGCAATAAATTTAATGTACCAATTACATTCACTTTATAAAACTCGTCAATCGCCTCGTGTTGAACTGAACTAATCGCGCCAAGATGAATAACATAATCTGGTTTTGCTTGCAAAATAGCAGCACGCACCTGCTCAATCACTGTCAGATCAACTTGTATTTCATTAGGGCTAGCTATTACTGCATGAACGAAACCAATGACTTCATAACCTGCCTCGGTCAATTCCTGAATTACATATTTTCCAGTAAAACCATTAGCACCCGTCACTAGTACACGACCAGAGGAAGAATTAGAATGAAAAGCCATTCTTATTTCTCCGCACATCAGCTTCCACCATCATTTGGCATAACTCTTCTAAAGTGGTTTTTGGCTTCCAACCCAAAATATCTTTGGCTTTTTGTGGGTTACCAATTAATAAATCAACTTCAGCAGGACGATAAAATTTTGGGTTTACGACAACAACAGGTTTACCTGTTTTGATATTAACTCCCTTTTCCTGCTCTTGTTTGCCTTCCCACTCCAATTGAATGTCCACGGCTCGAAAAGCCATCGTTACAAAATCACGAACAGTTTCGGTGCGATTGGTTGCTAAAACAAATGTATCGGGTTTATCCGCTTGTAACATTAAATACATACCATCAACATATTCTTTTGCATAACCCCAATCACGTTTTGCATCTAAATTCCCTAATTCCAATGTATCTTTTTTACCTAAAATAATTTTAGCCACTGTATCGGTAATTTTACGTGTAACAAATTCTCGACCGCGTAATGGCGACTCATGATTGAATAAAATTCCGCTACAACCAAAAATATCATATGACTCGCGATAATTCACAGTCATCCAATGCGCAAATAGTTTTGCCACACCGTAAGGACTACGTGGATAAAAAGGCGTGGTTTCTACTTGCGGGATTGCTTGGACATGGCCAAACATTTCGGAGGTAGAAGCTTGATAGAAGCGAATTTTAGGATTGACTATGCGAATCGCCTCCAAAAGATGCAAAGCCCCTAAACCTGTGATCTTGGAGGTTGTTAGTGGCTGCTCAAAGGAAACGCCTACAAAACTTTGCGCCGCAAGATTATAGACTTCACTCGCTTTTGTTTGCTCAAGTAACCTAATACTAGCGCCTAAATCGGTTAAATCGTATTCTACTAGGTGTAACTCAGGGTGATGTGCAACACCCAATTCTTCAAGCCGCCAAAAGTTAATAGAACTGGTACGACGGTAAGCTCCATAAATCTTATAGCCTTTTTCTAGCAAAAGCTCTGCTAAATAGGCGCCATCTTGACCTGTGATGCCAGTTACAATTGCAATACGCTGATTTTCGCTCATTTAAGTTCCAATTTCGGTTAGAGTACTCATTTTGTTACAGATTATCGCCCAATGGAGCCCGGAGAGCAACTAACATTTTGGTTGGCAGATATGGCAAATTCTGATAGGATTACGGGTTTGGTTACCGACAATCAGATAGCTATGAAGATAATTATTGACTCATCCCCATTACGAAATACGCTCACTGGTGTAGGTCAATATACTCGCTATCTTATTGAAAATTTGGCGGAAATTGATAAGAAAAACAGTTATACCTTGTTTAATGTCTCTCAGCAAGATAAAGCATGGCGTAACATTCTTGCACCCAGGAGCAATATTTCTTATAAAACAGTATGTAGCACACGGCTTAGATCTCTATGCTATAGAGCAGTAAGAAAATTGTTTGGAGCCCCCATTGATTTATTTGTAGAACCTTTTACCAAAAATAAAATCTTCTTTTTCCCCAACTACTTACAATTGCCCTTGCGAAAAAATGTAAAATCGATAATTGTCATTCATGATTTAAGTTTTATTTTTCAGCGCCAATATGTACATGAGAGTAATCAAAAATATCTAGAAAGTAATTTAATGCACTCCGTTAAAAATGCCAGCCACATTTGTGCTGACTCCGAGCATACTAAAAAAGAAATTTTACAACACTATAAAATTGATGAAAACAAAATATCAGTTATTACCCCCGCTATTTCACATCAAACTTTTAATGCAATTCCTCAACATGATGATCAAGCTATTGTTAAACAATACCAATTAACAAAACCCTATATTCTTTTTACTGGAACTCTAGAGCCACGTAAGAATATTATAGGTTTATTAAATGCATATGAGAATTTACCAGCACATCTTCAACAAGAATATACCTTAGTCCTTGTTGGTGGGAAAGGCTGGTTAGATGAGGAAATTCATCACAAAATTAGCGAACTAAACCATCTTGATATTAAATGTACTGGTTACGTGCCCGATGAACATTTACCCGCTCTTTATCGCCAAGCTAGCCTTTTTGTTTATCCTTCTTTCTATGAAGGTTTTGGTTTGCCTCCTCTTGAAGCTATGGCGTGCGGTACCCCAGTCATTAGCAGTAATACCTCTGCTATACCCGAGGTAGTTGGCTCTGCGGGCATTTTAATTGATCCGCATCAACCACAACAATTAACTAAGGCAATAAGTTCAGTGCTCAGTGATGCTAATTTAGCAGCCAAAATGCGTGAACAAGGGCTTATACAAGCACAACAATTTTGCTGGAAAAAAAGTGCACAACAACTGCTACAGCTGTTTCAGGCTATAGCTTAACTCTAATCTCCGTATCCCATTGTTAACATTGCGAGGAAAACTAAATTATGGCAAAATCCCTCCAAATTAGAGGCTACAATCTAATGAAACGTTGTCATTAAACATAAGGAAATGCTGATGAAAAAAACGCTGGTTACTGGTGGAGCAGGATTCTTAGGCTCACATTTGTGCAATGCTTTGCTTCAACAAGGTTGTGATGTGCTTTGTGTTGATAATCTTTTCACCGGAAGCAAGGAAAATATTGCTCAATTAATGAACAATAAAAACTTCGAATTCCTTCGGCATGATATTAACTTACCTCTCGTGGTTGAGGTGGATGAGATATATAATTTGGCCTGCCCAGCATCTCCTGTGCATTATCAGTTTGATCCAGTACAAACCACTAAAACGAGTGTGCATGGTGCAATTAATATGTTAGGGCTAGCAAAACGCACTAAAGCACGCATATTACAAGCCTCTACGAGTGAAGTATATGGCGATCCTGAGGTGCACCCTCAAACCGAGCAATATTGGGGTCGTGTAAATCCCATTGGTATTAGAGCCTGTTATGATGAAGGGAAACGTTGCGCTGAAACGTTATTTTTTGATTACTATCGCCAATACCAAACTGAAATTAAAATTGTACGCATTTTTAACACCTATGGCCCGCATATGCATCCCAAAGACGGTCGAGTGGTTAGTAACTTTATCATGCAAGCGTTAAGAGGTGAACCGATTACTTTATATGGTAATGGCATGCAAACCCGTAGCTTCTGCTATGTTGATGATTTAATTGATGGTATGCTACGAATGATGCGCACTAATGTTGACGTGACAGGGCCAGTAAACTTGGGAAACCCCAACGAATGTACTATGAAAGCTTTAGCAGAAACTATCATTAGGCTTACTAATAGTCGCTCTACCATTGAATTTCATCCCTTACCTGCTGATGATCCTAAACAGCGACAGCCCGATATTACATTAGCAAAATCACTCTTGGAGTGGGAACCCTTTGTTGCCTTAGAAGAAGGGCTAAAAGAAACTATTAGCTATTTCAAAAAAGTAATTTAATTATGAAACTTTCTATCATTATTCCCTGTTACAACGAAAAAAATACTATTCGCTCTATAGTTGATGCAGTCCGTGCAGCGCCATATGAAAATAAAGAAATTATCATTGTGGATGACTGCTCAAAAGATGGTACTACTGATTTACTGAAAAGTGAGATTGCTCCTCTAGTTGATCGCATATTATTTCACGAGAAAAACCAAGGCAAAGGAGCAGCCTTACGCACGGGAATTCAAAATGCGACAGGTGATTTAGTTATTATTCAAGATGCTGATTTAGAATATAACCCACAAGAATACCCTTTACTAGTAGAACCTATATTACAAGATAAAGCGGACGTTGTATTTGGCTCCCGTTTTATGGGTGGCCACCCGCATAGAGTTCTTTATTTCTGGCATCGAGTTGGCAATGGTTTACTAACCTTGCTTTCCAATATGCTCACCAATCTTAATCTAACTGATATGGAAACCTGTTATAAAGTATTTAGGCGAGAAATTATTCAAAATATTAAAATCGAAGAAAATCGTTTTGGTTTTGAGCCTGAAATAACTGCAAAAATAGCAAAAACAGGATGCCGATTGTACGAAGTGGGAATATCGTATTATGGTCGTACTTACAAAGAAGGTAAAAAAATTGGCTGGAAGGATGGAGTTAGAGCTTTATACTGTATCTTTAAATATAATATTTTCAAATGATTAACTTACAATTGACAACTTTAGAAAAAACCAATAATAAGAACCATCTATTGCAGTTACTTTTACCATTATTTTTTTGCTTAACTGGTATAGCTGCATTATTTATCTTTCAGCTTCAGAAAGGCGCAGCGCTCCCTGGCGACATAATGGATGGACGCTTTAATCATTATGTTTTAGAACATTTTTTTCAATGGCTACAACATCCTCTTACTACCAACTATTGGGATGCGGACTTTTTTTACCCTTACCCTAAAGTAATCGCATTCAGTGATAATTTGCTTGGCTCGGCTTGGATATATGCCATTTTTCGCTATTTTGACTTATCAATCTATACTGCATATCAAGGGTGGTATTTATGTGGTTATTTAACAAGCTTTTTTGCCACTTATTATGTACTTCGCAAATTAAATTTTCACCCTTTATCCTCAAGTGTTGGTGCTTTTATTTTTGCATTTGCAATGCCCGTATTTTTTCAAAGTGGCCATGTACAATTACTATATCGATTTGGTATTCCCTTTGCTTGCTTAGCCTTGTTACAGTTTGCAGAAAACCCAAAGCTAAAATATGTTGTGCATCTTGCCTTTTGGACAATAATCCAATTTTATCTGGGTATTTATAATGGTATTTTTCTGATTTTACTCCTTGTTGTCCTTGTTATAGCTCTTAGCATTTATCACTCCGAACGAAAATGGCGAGTCATGCTAGCTTATTGGTCCACTAAGATAAAACAAGCCTGGTATGCAGAAACACCTACTCGACGCCTATTTTATATTTGTTGTTTACTAGGATTATTTATTAGTTTGTTGGCCTTACTTTATCCTTATTATTGGGTTAGCCAAACCTATGGCTTTCAACGCAGCTATGGGGAAATCAATACCATGTTGCCTAGAATAAGTAGTTACTTGCTTGCAGAAAATTCTTTTTTGTGGCGTTGGTTAGGTCCCTATATCCATGACATCCCTATGCGTCATGAACACCAAATCTTTATTGGTCTTGGCACTGTTTTACTTTGTTTATATGCTCTTTTTGCTTATAAAAATAACAATGAAAAACGTCTTACCTTTGTAGCTGTCACTACTCTATTCATTCTATTCACTCTAACCCTATATTTAAGTGGCAACTCTTTGTATGTCATCATAGCTAAGCTACCAGGGTTTTCGTCGGTGCGAGCAGTTACCCGAATAGTTTTAGTTATGTTATTTATGTTAGCCATTTTAGCAGCAATTGGGATAGAAGTACTTTGGCGTCAAAAGAAATTCGCTCCTATGATGATGGCATGCAGTATAATTATTTTGATCATGGTAGAATCCTTATATGTAAATATGCATGCCTTTTCCTACTCTAAAGATGAAGCTCAAGCTCGTTTAATGGCTTTACAAAGTCGCCTCCCCACAAACTTATCAGCAAATAATATTATTTATGTATCCTCTTTAAAGGAAAATGAACCAACCCGTATCAATCTCGATCTAATGCATTTTACCCAACAACATGGTTATAAAACTGCGAATGGTTATTCAGGTAACTTCCCCAACAGTTTTGATAGCACAACTTGTCGCTCAATTCCCTCCCTTGCATTTGCTGCTAGTAAATTTTCTGGCGTAAAAAATCCTACGAATGCGGATTATGTGGAAGCTATGCGTAACATAATACCAATTGACTTTATTGATTGTAATCCAAGTTGGTGGTCGACAATGCCCCCCATGACATACGCTGATGAACGCCTACCAGATGCTGATAATATAGCTAAAAATATTGAGATGAATTTAAAACGTGTAGAAGTATTTGGCAATAAAATCTTACTTAATCTAAGCATTATTAATCACAATGATATATCACTTCCTGGCGTGCCAGATTCTAAATACCCCATACGAATTGCATGGCGTTATTTAAACGACTCTTTAGAGCCCATATCAGATTGGAATCGACATAACATATGGTTCGACCTTTTACCACAATCTGAATACACATATTCTATATTCACCCCAATTCCCCCTTTACCAGGAATTTATGGGGTCGAATTTACAATGCTACAGGAAAAACAATTTTGGTTTTATGATCTTGGCATGGAAATCTACAAACCAAATATAAAAATTAATAAAGAGAGCAGTGGAAAAATAACGATCTTTTAAATTTTAGTTAGTATGGGATTATTCTTTATGAGTGACACTCAAATAGCGATAGGCAACAACAAATTACATCTGCAGTTAATTTCTTTCATAATAATTGGGCTGACTGCTACCCTATTTGACTTCATCATTTATGAGTTTTTGTCTACCATTCTGCCTTATACTATATCCAAAATAATATCTTTTATCATGGGTAGCATCCTTACTTATTTGCTTAATAAGTTTTTCACTTTTAAACAACCCGTACACTCAACGGCTGAGCTTATTCGTTTTTTTAGTTTATATGGGACTACATTAGTAGCAAATGTCTTTGTAAATTATCTAGCCTTAACATTGCTGCCTGATTTTGTTGGTGATTTTTTATCATGGTCATACATTGTTATCTTAGCATTTGTAATGGCCACAGGAGTAAGTACCATACTCAATTTTACCGGCCAAAAGCTTTGGGTTTTTAAAGGTCATAAAAATCATTAGCTAAATGATAGCCGGTGAAGCCTTAAAAATAATGTAACCTAAGAACATACCCAACAATATACCTGCAAAGATCTCCCTTCGACTATGCCCCATGCGCTCACGCAATGGTCTTGTATTGCTATCTTTTCCTATTAGACGATTTAATGCTGCTGCTTGTTTACCTACATGCCGACGCAAACTATTTGCGTCTAACATAACAATAAAGGCAAAAGTTAAGGCAACACCAAATACCGCACTGCCAACTCCCTCGCGAAGAGCTACTAGTGTAGTCATCGTAATCACCACGGTAGTATGAGTGCTTGGTAGCCCACCATTTCCCATCAAATGAAATGCTAGGCTACGAGTTCTTATACTAAAAATAATAAATTTAACAAACCCTGAAAAAAACCATGCAAAAAAGGGGGTAATGAGATAGGTTAGGTCCATTTTATTCTCCAAACTTACACTAAAGGCTCTCAGCCTTCTGTATGATAGGCAACTTGTCCTAGTTTTGCATATTCTTTAATGGCGTTTTCCACACCGCCATCAAAGACGATTTCCCCGTGATTTACCACCACTACACGGTTACACATATTGCGGATAGCAGACATATCGTGCGAAGTTAATACTAAAATTTTTGCATTATCAATCAAACTATAAATACGTTTTTTTGCCTTGACCATAAAATCACTATCACCGGCGCCAATCACCTCATCAAGCAATAAAATCTCGCCACTTACTGCAGTTGAAATAGCAAAAGCCAAACGAACCATCATACCAGCAGAATAGGTTTTTATGGGATAATCAATCAACTCTCCAATATCAGCGAAATCAATAATTTCTTGTTGCAGCTCTCGCATCTCATGAGGTTTTTTACCAAGCAACAACCCACGGTAAAGAATATTCTCGCGACCTGTGGCCTCTAATTCAAATCCCAAGCTCAGCTCAAACAGCGCTCTGATATCACCACTAACATTCACTTCGCCAGTGGTTATAGGATATAAAGAGGCAATGGTTTTTAGTAAGGTACTTTTTCCTGCGCCATTATGCCCAATTAATCCGACCCTCTCACCTGCGTTAACTTTTAAGGATACATTTTTAAGAGCATGTACATCTTCTGTTTTGGGGCGCTGCTTAAAACCTAATAATTTACATACAAATGCTTTTATCGATGTCTCACGATAAGCAAGACATGAATAATAAAGATTTACATTTTTTAATTCGATAAAATTACTCACGTTCAATTCTCACAGATAAAAAATCATTTTACGTTCTTGTCGAATAATAAGTATTGCAGCTAGTATCCATAACACCAAGGCCGTACCAACTGTATATATTAAGTTTATCATATCGGGCCACTCGCCATACAAAGTTGGCATGCGAATTAAATTCAAGATATGGTAAATAGGATTATAATCAACTAGAAAACTAATATTAGCCCGTTGAAACATTTCCGGCTGGAAAAATACAGGCGAAATATACCAAACAGCTTGCATCACAATCACGATCAACTGCGAAAAATCACGAAAGCGCGCACCAATAAAGCTTGTTATGAGAGCCAGTGGCCACACGAGTAAAATGATAAGTGGGAAACTCAGCAATAAACTTAACCATGTCCAGCCAATATTGCCTGGCTTAATCAGCATGACCCATAATATAAACCCAGCAAACCCCAACAATAAATTAATTAAGGCAACACAAACTATGCGTAAAGAATAAATCGCTAAAGGGTGAGTACATTGCTTAATATACCCCTCCGCCAACAACAACGCATGACAGCCGACATTGGCAGAGCTTACGATAAATTCCCAAACGATAATCCCTGAAAATACATAAGGAGCATAATCAGATCCATTAACATCAAATATCCTGCCCAATACAAAAGTGAATAGCAGCGTCAGTGCGAGTGGCTGTAATACCGCCCATGACATGCCAAGTACGGAGCGACGAAACTTTGAGCGCAAATCGGAAAGCGCCAAATTCCACCACAGATAACGTGTAGTGTAAATTTTTTGAATATAGATAAAAAACCGACTCACTAACAGACCCCATTGAAAAATTCATAAACGAAGTATTCTACCATGGCTTAATTAATTTGTCCCAGGTAATTGCTCGAAAATTGGTGTAATAGCAGCAAAGTATTTCTCATATGTTACTTTAAACCTCTCATTTTTTTCTAGACAGACTAAATGTAGTTGATACTCACCCTTTATCTGTTGAACATCCTTATCATCTGGTCGTGATGGTTTAAATTAACGAAGGGAATAATGACATAACCGCATTAACATAGGATTGCGCAAACCCTGAAGTCCAAAGCGCTTGTCCTAATGCGGGAACAGATAAAAAAGTATCGCGCCATAGATAAAAGCACAAAACGCCATCGCTTATATAAACGAAATAATTTTATATAAATATTGATTCGCCCCGTCACTTTTCATTAGTAATAGCATTTTAAAATCTTATCTTATTTTAATTAATTTGTCGCAGGTGATTGTTCAAAAGCTGGTGTTATAACAGCAAAGTATTTCTCATAAACCACATCAAAATTCTCCTTTTTTCTCAGGCAGTCTAATTGAGGTTGGTATTTGTTCTTCATTTCTTGAATATAACTCTCTTCGGGCGGCCATACGTGTGCATAGCGATTTAAATCCATAAACGGCACAATAACCTTTTCTGCTTTCCCCTCATTTAATAGATGTTTAACATCCATGCATAAAACTCTATAATTTTTCTTAGTGATATTATCCTCATAGGAAGAAAAAAACGTTGTTGGCCATTTTTTTCGCAGCATATATATATTTTTATCACCACCTGTGTTATAGGCTTTAAACTTCCCAACAGCGGCAAGGTAATTAACGAGGAAATCATTGCCTGGTGGCATAAAGGCCACCAAACTACCGGGTTTAATTTGCCGATATAAAGGAGCGCCAAAATTTTCATCTAAGTTGCGCCATTTTTTACTTTGCGCAAAATGCCCAGACAGAAATGCTGGTGAAGGAATGTTGCCAATGATTAGAATTATTGCAAATAATACAGCCCATTTTGTCTTATTTTTTTCTTGTAATCCAATTAAAAACAAGACAAATAAACCCCACGCGCCCACTAAACCTAACGCCGTCCAACGATAGGAGGCTCGCATATCTTTAAAACCTGGAAAATGCTCAGATAAAATACCACTCCCAGTAGGTGCTAAAGCATACTCAGATGGCATCATAGAGTCTAAATTATGTGCTTGCACGTCATGCAACGGGCGCAATGAAAATATTTTAATGGAGGGTCCTAGGGACATATAAAAACCAAAGAGTGTAATGAGCAATAAAGGATAAACTAACCGAGGTTTTTGTTTACGCATCCAGAAAAATCCAAAAACAGCAAATAGAATATAAATAGCTGAAAATGTCGTTATCCATACAGAAGAATCGCCAAAGTATCGTTCATGACTACGTGCAATATTTAAAGAAAACATATCCCATATCCAATAGAACCCTTTGGTTGGAATAAAAAACATCGATATATCCGCGCCCCACCCCCGAAAAAAATCTAACGGCATGTCAATAAAACTTGAAAAGCGGATAAAACATCTATAAAGAAGATAGGAGCAAAGCACACCTATGCTAAAAATAGCAGTTGGAATTATGCATTGTCGATTTATATTTTTACGCTGTAAAAACCATTGATAAGCAAGTAAAATACCACTCCCTACCACAAACATCATGTAGCTATATCCATCCATAAACACAGCCAATACAGCTGTCGCTATAAACAGTGTCGCTTGACGCAATACAGCTGCGCGGTTCGTTGCATCCACTTTGCATAATAAATAAGTAATCCACAAATAAAAGGGTAGCAAAGCAATACCTAATGACAGCATGGTGTACCCATTATGAGCCCAAATGATAGCACCTGACATCCACCCTAGCGCTGCCAGTAACGCCATAAAATAATGTAGACCTAAAGCTTGTGCAAATTTCATTGCCCCCCATAAAGCTAATATTAAATAGCACAAAACCATCAAGGCGTAAGCAGGGCCTGCAGGCATATCAAATAAGGCTATAAAAACACTTTGCAAAAAGGTACCTGACAATCCATAAGCAATTGGTGCTGGTAATGGATATCCCGCATTAGCAGCATAAATCGATGGCCAACCCGCATTAACATAGGATTCTGCAAACCCGGAGATCCAAAAAGCCTGCCCTATAGAAGGTACTGCCAAAAAGGGTATAGCGCCATGTATATAAGCACAAAAGGCGATCGCCAATAGGAAAGCAATAATCTTGTATATACTGTGCTTTAATAAAGTTCTGTCCATTATTAAGATAACTCCGTGCGCACCAAATTCTGATTAGTAAAAAATTTATCATTTCTTCTTGATTTAAAAATAAAGCCAGCAATCAAATAAAAAATGAAATCTCCAGCTACTGTCATCATGCGACTCACTACAATAATCGTTAATAAGTCAGCACTATTAAAAAAACGCTCTAATAATGAATATAAAATGAACTCCCTTACACCAATTCCCGCTGGCGCACCTGGTGTTAGCAAACCTATCAACCAGGCTAGAGCATACCCACTTGCAATAATTGGTATAATAGTTAAGCTCAGCTCATCTGAAGAAATATAAAATGCCATAGCACTAAAAATTGAGCTGCCAACAATAAGAAATAAAAAATACCAACAAAAAGCCAGCAAAAACTGACTATTAAAAAAATAATAAAATAGTACTAATGTTGCTAACAATACAATAGTAAAAACAAACAAGCTCACCATAGGAGAAATGGTGGTGATAATAAGAGGTAATACTAAAATGGAAACAATCGCACCTGCAATGACTTGTAATGTAAGCTCCCAGGCTGTGGATTTAACTAAAGGCCAGTTGGGTAATCCCGCTGCGGCCCCTAATGCTTGTCTTCCTGCCAAATGAAATATATTACCTGGTACATACTTGGCAAGTTGAGATACACCATATGCCCATACAGCCCAACCACTACTGACAGCTACTCCTAAATATATCAATAAAAAACGCCAAGCACGTGCTAACAATAAACCTGCAATACCATAAAGACTAGTCAATAAAAATATCCCTAACCAATCCGCTTTTAATAGTGCCTCGGGATGAAGCTGACTTTTATAATCAATCAGTTTCACTACCATAAAAATAATACCAACAACGCCTAAACAACTACCAAACCAATGTAATGTGGTGTACAAGTGGCTTTTTAACTCACTTTTTAACATTATCTATCAATTCCTTAGAGCCAATCTTTACTTCATCAGGTAATCGCTTTAAATCATAGCGAATACCTTCTAATAATTTTCGATTAGCAGCCAATAAATCAGCAATGAAAGCAATTAATAACGTTTGAAAACCAACACCGAGTAGCAACGAAGCAACAATAACAGATTGAATATGTCCTTGTCCTTCCCCTGTCACGTAAAAATAAAGATAACGCAATGCAAATAGAAACCCTATAACTATAAATACCGCACTGATACTGCCAAAAAATCGAAGCGGTCTATAAATAATAAAAGTGCGAATAATCGTTACAACTGATTTTCTAATGTAAGAAGGAATACTTTTGACAAGACGGGAGGGTCGCAAATTTTTATTCACACGAATAGGAACAGCCATGATAGCCATATTCTTTTGACCAGCTTGAATAATAGTTTCTAAGGTATAGGTATATTCATTAAACACAACTAGTTGCTGAGCTGCTTGACGACTTACTGCTCTAAAGCCACTGGTTGTATCGGGTATGTCTGTTTTACTGACCTTTCGAACAAACCAACTACCTATTTTTTGAAGACACTTCTTAAGAGGCGAAAACTCTTCGATATTACTGATAGGCCGAGTTCCAATGACAATTTCTGCGTGCTCATTTAGAATAGGCTGTACTAATAAAGGAATATCATCTGCATTGTATTGATTATCAGCATCTGTATTGACAATTACATCTGCCCCTAATTTTATACATGCATCCAATCCTGTCATATAAGCGCGAGCTAAACCTTGATTTCTGGTATGACGGACAATATGATCTACCCCACAATCTTGTGCCACCTTCACGGTTTGATCAGTGCTGCCATCATCAATAATTAACCACTCAACACTATCAAAACCTGGTATTTGTCGTGGTAAAGCATTTAAACTAATTGCTAATGTACCTGCTTCGTTATAACAGGGTATTTGAATAATAAGTTTCATAAATTTAGTCTTTTTTAATCAACAAGTTGCAATTGTGTACCCGCGCATTGGCTTTAGCTGCAGCATCCAGTGTCCGTCCATAAACATCTTCTAAGCGAACAATGTCATCTTCCCCTAAATACCCGCCTGTTTGTACCTCAATCAAAATTAACGCCACATCTTGATGATTGGTTAAACGATGTTGGTGACCAGCAGGAATAAAAGTAGATTCATCAGCTTTTAATACTAAAGTATCATCACCATTTACAACTTCAGCAATTCCACTGACAATAACCCAATGCTCACTGCGATGTTTGTGAACTTGTAAGGATAATGATTGTTTTGGATTAACAACAATTCGTTTAATTTTAAAATGGTTGCTTTCCTCTAAAATGGTATAGCTACCCCAGGGGCGATGTACTGTTTGATGTAAATCAACGCTGGAATGTTGTTGTTTGCTTAAATGTTGCACGAATTTTTTTACATCCTGCACTTTATCCCGATGTGTGATCATTAACGCATCAGCCGTATCAATAACAATTAAATCCTCAACTCCCAATGCCGCAACCAAACGAGAATCACTTTGAATATAAGAATTTTTAGTATCAATTAACACCGTTTCACCACGAACACGATTACCATTTTCATCAGCAGGGGTTAATTTTGCTACCGCCAACCAAGAACCTAAATCATGCCAATTAAATGTGGCGGGAACTACAGCAACTTTATCGGCTTTTTCCATGATGGCATAATCAAAAGAAACATCTTCAAATTGTTCAAAAAATGCAGGAGATAGTTCTAATGGTGAGGGCGTACTTACTGCTTCACCAACAGATTTGGCATAACACGTTTGAGCATGAGTTAATAATTGAGGCGTTAATTTTTTAAAGTAATCCAATATCACACCGACTTTAAAACAAAAAATGCCGGCATTCCATAAATAGTTTCCTAAATCAATAAATTGTTGGGCTTTTGTTACATCGGGTTTTTCAGTAAAACAAGCAACCTTATAACCTTGTTGAGTTGTAAGAGGAGCACCACACTCAATATAACCAAATCCTGTTTCAGGATAAGTGGGTTTAACACCTATAGTTATAATTTGCCCTTGTTGTGCTAATTGTACAGCATCATCAATTACTTTAGAAAATGCCGCTCCATCTTCAATTAAATGGTCTGCTGGCAATACCAACATAATAGCTTCATTACCATAGTCAGCAGCTATATTTAACGCACCAATAGCTATTGCTGCCGCAGTATTTTTAGGAAAAGGTTCGACAATGAATGTTTGTTTAATAGTATCTTTTGCTAGTACAGTATATTCATCTTTAGCTTTAAAATAACAATCGCGATTTAAAATGGTTAAAATGTGTTGGCAATTTGATAGCTCAGCAGCACGTAGAAAGGTATTTTGTAACATGCTAAAACCATTTGGCAATTGCATAAAGGGTTTGGGGTGTTTTTGTCTTGAAACTGGCCATAAGCGTGTGCCAGAGCCACCACAAAGAATTGTGGGTATTAATACTGGTTTATCGTTTAGATTTGGTTGCACAAACTGCCCCTCATGGTTTTTTTATTCGTTTATGGGTTTTTTAAAATATAATCACGTGATTATACCGGAAAAGCTGCTTACAAAGTAGCCAATTTGCTAATTACAAAGCAGCAAACTATGTATCAAAATAACGATCTTGGCGTAGGCCTCTTATCATTCCAAACAATCTATGTGCCATGTTCGCCCATGAATGGGTTTGTAACCACTGAGATTGAACCTCATTTTTAGATAACAATTTCTTCTTATAGGTACCATCTGAGGCAGAGTGAGAGTATAAAGCATTAACTAACCCGAATTGCAGATTAATATCACGGGCTCTTTGTTGCCTTAATTTGTCATACAGCGCAGGATTCGGTTCCACATTAATGCCATGCCACCCGCGTTCATAAAACGCCAAAGTAACCGAGTCGGCATCTGGCCAAGCAGCACTAAGATCAATGTAAAAGCCGTTTTCAATATGTTTACGCATAAGAAACAAACGACATATCTTTCCCCTATAAAGACCACAATGTCTTAAGCCACGGGCAGCGTTACACCAACTTGGCCTTGATATTTACCGTGACGGTCCTTATAAGACACGCTACAGATCTCATCCGACTCAAAGAATAGTAGTTGAGCAACCCCTTCGTTAGCATAGATTTTAGCAGGCAAAGGAGTTGTATTCGAGAACTCTAACGTTACGTGACCTTCCCATTCTGGCTCCAGCGGCGTTACATTAACAATGATGCCACATCGCGCGTAAGTGGACTTCCCTAAGCAAATCGTCAAAACACTGCGAGGAATGCGGAAATATTCCACTGTTCTTGCCAAAGCAAAGGAGTTGGGAGGAATGATGCACACATCAGACTCCACATTGACAAAACTATTTTCATCAAACGACTTGGGATCCACAATCACTGAGTTGATATTGGTAAACACCTTGAACTCACCAGCACAGCGTACATCATAGCCGTAACTAGACGTGCCATACGATATGATCCGCTGCCCATCGATATTGCGTACTTGCTCTTCAGCAAAAGGCTCTATCATTCCCTGCTTTGCCATACGGCGAATCCACTTATCTGATTTAATAGCCATTATAAGCTCCCTTCAAACCCAGAGGTAAACCTCGTATTCTAGCATAGACTTATCAAATTTTGGACGCTATGGTAGAATTGCTGGCATTGATGCAAGAGGCCCTACCGTGATGCCCTAGGACATATAACAAAAATGCTTTTTCATACCCCTATCTTTCTATTTCTATTTCTCCCCTTCTTACTGTTAACCTTTTATGGCATGCACAGCAAATGGCGTAATTATGTTTTATTAGGGTGGAGTTTGTTATTTTATTTTTGGGGAGAGCCACGTTTTTTACCTGTTGCGATATTATCCTCATTAGTCGATTATCAATTAACAGCTTGGATGTTTAAATCACGTGGTACACCACGAGCAAAAGTTTATTTATCACTGGCTATAGCTGCGAATATCCTTTTATTAGTCTATTTTAAATACATGGATTTTCTCTTTGGATCTACCAATATACTCTTGACTTATTTTGATATACTCCCGTTACCCTTGTTAAATATTGCGTTACCTATTGGTGTATCGTTTCTTGTATTTGAAAAAATCACTTATATTGTAGATGTATATAGAGGAAAAGGACCACCGGTTGATTCGGTAAAGAACTACTTGCTCTATATCTTTCTTTTCCCGAAATTATTAGCAGGTCCTATTGTTAAATATCACGATATCGCAGAACAGTTACGCGGGCATCATCAAAGTATTTATAACTTTTTAAGTGGTTTTAAGCGATTCTTATTGGGCGTCATTAAAAAAGTTCTAATAGCCGATACGTTTGCTGAGGTTGCTGATCAAATCTTTAACCTTCCCGCTGGCTCAGTTGGGTTTAGCCAAGCCTGGTTAGGTACATTATGTTTCACCTTCCAAATTTATTTTGATTTTTCTGCTTATTCTGATATGGCGATAGGCTTAGCACGCATGTTAGGTTTTAAATTGATGGAAAATTTCAATATGCCCTATATTGCAACAAGTTTTACAGATTTTTGGAAACGGTGGCATATTTCTCTTTCAAGCTGGATAAAAGAATATTTATATATCCCTCTTGGTGGTAATCAAGTAAGTCCAATACGAGTCTATTTTAATTTATGGTTATGCTTTTTATTGTCTGGGCTTTGGCATGGTGCTAATTGGAATTTTATCTTATGGGGAGCCTATAATGGTATATTTCTCGCTATTGATAGATTTTTTTGGTTACGTTTTAGCAAACAACTTCCACCAGTATTTAACGTTGCTGTTACCTTTTTCTTTGTTATGTTAGGCTGGGTCATATTCCGAGTTACCTCCCTCCCTCATATGGGCCATTATTTTAGCGCATTATTAAATCCCTGGCAGGAAGGAACTTACATTTATATGACAGCAAATCAATGGACGGCTATCGTCATTGGATTGGTGCTGTGCTTTTTACCTCTTTTGTCGAAATTTGATACGATGGTGGCTTCTTGGCGCTCTTCGAAAACAGCTAAATTAGTCGAAAATTGGAGCTTAGTATTGCTTTCTGTGTTTGCTATTTTCAAAGCAGTATCTACGACATTTAGCCCCTTTTTATATTTTCGGTTTTAAAAATGAACAAAAAAAATAAAAAAATTATTTATAAAATCTTAGAAATCGCACCTTTTATTGCTGCTTTGGCTTTTTTATTATGTATACCCACTTTAGCCATACTGGGTCAAATAAATGAAAAAGTCTATCATCTAATCTACAAAAGTGCTGCACCGTTGCATGGCGAGCATACCGCAGCTCCACGACCCAATTTATCTTTGAGTCATTTCTTTTCAAAAAAAGCACAACAAAACGTTGAGGCTTGGTTTAATCAAGGGATCCCCTTGAAATCATATATAGTTCGAACCCACAACCAAATTTACTACGAATTATTTTCAAAATCTTATATGAACAAAAATACTGTTCTTATTGGCACAGATGATTATCTTTATGAAAAATATTTCATAGAAGCATATTGTAACCCTTCTAATAAACAGTTTAAAAATGAAGATCTTGAAAAATGGGTGGATAATTTACAACAAATTTCTGATTTCTTTGAAAAAAGAGGCAAGCAGTTTATTTATTTAATAAGTCCCTCAAAAGCCTCTTATTTCCCCGAGTTTCTGCCGCCAGCGTATGCGTGCAATGCCGTACCAACACGTCCTAATTATTATCTTGCCGTTAATGAATTAAAGAAAAAAGACTTTTCTTTCGTTGATAGCAGTGAGCTGCTTCTTGCTGCAAAGGAGAGCCATCCACCCATTGGATTTCCTCAAGGAGGGTCGCATTGGACACACTTTGGTGCAGCACTCGTATTACAAGAAATATTAAATAAGCTTAAATATAAGGAAGGGGTTCCACCGCCTACTATACACTTTACTTACACTATCGATAACCGACCGAAAGGTACTGATAGAGATTTATTAGAACTCGCCAATTTACTTGATGTACGTAGAAAATATCCAGTCCCTGTACTTGCAATCACTAACGTAAATGTTAATAGTCAAAATGCTGCAAAGAAATTAGCTATCGTGGGCACCAGCTTTATACACACAATTGGTGACATTTTGCAGCAACAAAAACTTTTTTCTCAAGTTGACTTTTATTATTATTATAGTATCACTCACTATCGTATTATTGATGGTAATAAAGAAACTCTTGAAGCAACTCTGCCCAATACGTATGATAGCTTATGGGCAGCAGATATTGTGATATTGGAAGAAACTGAGCCAAATATAGGAAAAATGATGGCACATGCTGAAAAATTTTTAAAGGCCATCAAAGAAAAAAACTAACCTAACTCATTCCACCACTATTTTCGGAAACTTCGCTCCAAAATTGCGTGGCTCTAACGAAAGCCTAGCCGTCGTATGCCGCGCTATTTCACGATAATACATGGCAATATCGCTTTCAGGTTGCGCCACCATCGTGGGTAACCCAGTATCGGTGTGTTGACGGATCCTGCTATCAAGCGGTAAACGACCTAAAAAAGTAATCCCATATTGCTTGGCCATACGTTCACCACCGCCCTCACCAAAAATAGGCTCAGCATGGCTGCATTGACTACAAATATGCATACTCATATTTTCCACTAAACCTAGTACATTCACTTTTACTTTGCGAAACATGCCATACGCTTTACGTGCATCTAATAATGCCATATCTTGCGGTGTCGTAATAATAACAGCACCACTTACTGGAATTTTTTGTGCCAATGTTAATTGAATATCGCCCGTGCCAGGTGGCAAATCAACGATTAAATAATCAAGATTATCCCAATCTGTTTCATTTAATAATTGTTGTAATGCGCCACTAACCATAGGACCGCGCCAAATCATAGGCGTATCTTCTTCCACTAAATAACCTATGGATATCGTTTGTAAATCATGCGTTATAACAGGTTGCATTCGTTTATTTTCTTTAATCACGGGTGCAGCGTGCTGCATACCTAACATTAATGGCACACTGGGGCCATAAATATCGGCATCTAATAAACCAACACGAGCTCCGTCTTGTTGTAATGCAAGCGCTAAATTAACAGCTAATGTTGATTTACCTACCCCACCTTTACCAGAAGCAACAACAATAATATTTTTTATAGAGGGAATTGCCGCTACACTACTTTGAACTTGATGCGCATTAATTTTAGTAGCGATCTGTAATTGCAACTCCTGCACACCTAGTTTTACTAATTCAGGATAAAGCTGTTGGTATAAAATATCGGTAAAATTTTTGGCAGGAAAACCGAAGGTAAGCGTTAACGTAACTTTATATTCTTCAATTTTTATATGCTGCAATGCTTTGGCAGTGAGCAAATCCACATCAAGATAGGGAATGATGATGGATTTTAAACTAGTCTCAATATCAGTTGTGTTTAGCATAGGCATAACTTCTGTTGTGGGATTAAGTTATTTCTACCTAATCTCCCTCAACCTCCATCTGACTTTGCAAATAATTCTGCAATCCTGTCTCTTTAACCAAGCTTAATTGTGTCTCTAGCCAATCAACATGCTCTTCTTCACTTTCTAAAATTTCTAATAGCAGATCACGGCTTACAAAATCACGGATAGATTCAGCATATACAATAGCCTCTTTTAGATCAGGTAACGCTTGCATTTCCAATTTTAAATCACACGTTAACATTTCAACGGTGTTCTCACCGATTAATAATTTTCCTAAATCTTGTAGATTAGGCAATCCTTCTAAAAATAAAATACGGTGAATTAATTTATCAGCATGTTTCATTTCATCAATGGATTCATGATATTCTTTTTCCGCCAAATGTTTATAACCCCAATCTTTATACATTCGTGAATGTAAAAAATATTGGTTAATAGCTACTAGCTCGTTACCAAGAATTTTATTTAAATGCCCAATGAGCTTCTTATCGCCTTTCATATTCTATCCCCGTGACTGAAATAATGATGTTGCTAGTGTAAGCGTTTGGGGATAATTGTCAATTGGGCTGGCCTCGAACACACATTATGAGGACGTCGACGTCGGGCCTGGAGTTTTGCGACCAGGATTGCTATGCGCACGTCGTCTGCCGTGAGACACGCCTGTCTCGCTATTAGGGGTACCAGGCTCTAAACGTGGGGTTAATGACACATTGGTAAGTCGTGGGGCTGTTGAGGCCTCCCTAGAGAACAACATTGTCTTCGTGGTTGGCGACATGGCATATTTATCTGAAATCGGTGGCATTGGAGATGGTGCTACTTTCGGAGGCGGCGCTTCAGTCTCCTCCTGTCCAGCTGCGGCTTCAGGCGAACCTGCATCTATTGCTTTGCCTTTTATTGTTTTGCCCCAAATTGGCTTCCCATCTGGGCCTAAAACTGTTGTCACATCTAAGCTTGCGGCCGTAAAAGCTGGTGTGAAACGACCGTCTTTAGTTACTACTGGACTTGCTAATTCAAGGGCTGAAAATCTTCGTCCTCCATCCTTCACTGTGGGTAATAAACGTCGCATAAGCATATCGTAGTGATCACTTGTCTGTTGTAAGTAGGTTTTTTCTTCTGCTCCTTTCGGATATCTCTCATCTAAAGATTCAGCCAGTACGTAGGCTCTATCCCAAGCTTGCTGCAAGATTTTAATATCTTTTGTTTCCTCCATTTGAGTTAAACATCCCTTCCAGAGAATCTGCATCTCTAATTTTTTACTGTCATCTTTAGGTGGAGGTGTGTTCCCATTTGACGTTCTATCAACTGATGCTGTTCCAGTAGATGGACTCATTGGGGCGGTTGAGGGAGCAGAATCTTCACTATTATTTCCACCAACCATATCTGCAACAATATCAGTCACACCTGGAAACCTTATACGTAACGAGTTACCCGCCCTTTCAATCTCAGCAAAATTATTCCCACCCTCTTTCGTATCACCTGTTGATGAAGAGGCACCACCGGCTGCAGCTATTGTGCGTACCAGCAGTGTTGGTGTGACTGGTTTTAAAGGTAACGACACTGATGGAGCTAGCTTAGCATCATCTGAAAATGGCGACATAACGGATCCGTACCCAGCCTCTTGTTCTAGCTCATCCTTTACTTTCACAGCAGCCATCTCTGGCGCAGGTACTGGTTGTATACTAGCCCGAGCTTCGGCCTCCAGCTCGAGCTCAACCTCTCGCGCTGTTGTTAAAGCAACATTTACACTCGCTGTACAAACTTCTAATTCTGCTGCAATCGTTTCTTGCGTATCTCTTTCAACCAATATGTCTTTCATTTGTCCACCTAATTCGATTTTTTTATTTTTTAATCGAATATCATTACGTGCTGCAAATGCGCCGCATACCCATACAAAAGCACAAGGAATTAATAAGAAAGGTACTGCAACCACCCAAGCAGAAATAGCCACCTGTACCCGGAATCCAGGCCAAAAGCCTCGTAACGCAGCATCAGAAGAGCGTGCGGCAAAGTCCTTAGCATCTTCTTTATATCCAGGCGCAAAGAACTTGCCAACCGCTGTGGCCCATCGTTTTGTTTTTGCCCATACGCCTTCTCGTGGAGGAATTAGTGGGCTTAGTTTTTCACACTCTCTGCGCAGTTCTGCTAATTTAGTGCGAATTTCAAGACCATATTCTTGGCTATCGTTAACTTTGGGAAGTGCTGGGGCACCATTTTTATCAATATGATCTTCTAAGTAATTACTTTGTAAACGTTTTACTGCTGATAATAAATGTGCTCTATCAGTATCAGTGATAGAAATATTCTTTAACCTATTTTCAATTTGACGTACTTTCGTTAAGCGATGCAGATTGGCTAATTTTTTCTCCATTTTCTCAAGGCGGGCTACTTCACTTGTAAGATAGGTTTGCAACATACCTGGCCTTGAAGCAGATACAATTTGCACTCTTAATATGCGTATTTTTTCTTGAAGATTGATCCTATTATTAAGTGTTTCGCGCCATTTTTGATCAAAGTTGCATTGAAGTTGGTAATTTTCTTGATCACGAACATAATTTGAATAAGCCGAACCCACAAAATAAATCGCAAAAACAGCGGCACCCGTACCAACGAGAATACTTATAACAAGCGGATTTGATACAAAAACAATAGGGAATGCAATTTTCAGTACGTTAAAAATTAATGTTGGGAGTAGACCATACGCAACACCATCTAGAAACGAAGCAGAGGTCAATGCTCGCCAAATATAACTAAAAAAATTACGAACTGTTGCGTTCTTAATTTTACTTTTGAACCATTTGGCTACATTGTATTTTCGATGTTCAGGGAAAAGGGCATTTAAGATAGTCGGTTTGCTAAAGCGATTTTCTGAAAAATCTACGGCATCCATCTCTTTTGTATATTTTCCTGGATGGTTTGGATCTTCTACGTATTGCGCATCCAAGAAATCCATCACGCTTTTTAATTTTCGTTCCGCTTTTTTTGCATTATATTCTGTTTTAATCGTTTCAAATTGATTCACTTGAGCAGAAGAAAATTCTACTGCTGTAATGACATATTTATCTTCTCGGCTTTCTATTGCTTGGGTTCGTTTTAACTCATCATAAAAACGCTGTAACAACACTTGTTTTTTTCCAGGACTAAACGCTGTGCTGCTTGCTAATGTGGCTGCTTGTTCAAAGGCTAGCGTTACTTTTTGTTCTTTTAAATGCTCTTTTGATTTGGTTTCAGTTTCACCTTTTAATATTCTGGTTGCTTCTTCTAATTTTAATTTAGTGGTAGTTTGATCTCTAAGGCCAATCACCCACAAAACACTCATTACTACCATCGTGCCAAGAAAAACCGCAGGTGTCATTAGTTCTGCAAGAGCCGCAACAATTACTGTAAATTGCAATACTCGAAAACCACCCCATAACCAGCTCTTAAAAGGCTCATAGCCATATTTTTTTGCATTGTCGCCCCATTGATACAATTTATTTTTCACAGGTCGCCAATAAGCCGCTCCCCAAGGAGTGGTAGGGATCAAGTGTTGTAGGTGAAGGGGATTAATATCAGCATTAACGACGTTGACTCTATTTGGAGCTAACCACTCTCTTGCTTTCGTAGATAATTCAGGGGCTGTTTCTCGTGCTTGCGCAGTAATAAGAGCTATTTGATGCTGATTTGGATCATTGTTATTAGGTCGATCTATGGTGTGAAAATTTATAACATTGAATAGTGGATTTTTCCACTTCTGATAAGCCTCATACCACGTAATAAGCTCCGAGACGGATTCCAAATCAAAACCAGCTTCGTGTTGATGTTGTGTCAAATAGACAAAAAATGGATTGTCTGCTTTAGGAAGCAACTGTGTTGTCAATTTATCACGAACAAAAGATGGCATTTTATCTGCGCCTGCTGTAGCACTATTTATAGTGCTTTCGATTGTTACGCGTTCCACTAAAAGTTTTTGCTGAGTTGTGGCTGATAATTGATTAAAATCAGTAGCAGCAAGAATCTCTGCAACATTCTCGACGCCAAATCTTTCAATTAGAAATTTCAAATAAATAATGGTAGAAAAACAAGCGAGTTGTCTTTTTTTGGATTCTAGTAATTTTTTCTTTTGTTTACGTTGTTCTAGAGGTTCTCTTATATCTAATAAGAGTTCTGTATCAAGTGCTCGCAATCGACGAAATAATCGCTCATTTTCTCGACCATACTGATCAAAATTCGCATCACCTTCTGCAGGAGCAGGAGCACTTAAAAAACGGGTGATTTCTTGTTTTTTTTCTGTCACCTCCCACACTAGTTCTGATTCTCTTTCAACTAATGTGCTTTCAGGCCTTGTTCTTTCAAGCTCAGATAATTCACCCTCTAGAACCAAAATTTCTCTTGAAACTGCACCCGTACCAAGATTAACAAATGTGCTTAATTGTTGTAGAGTTTTTTCTGATAAAGCAAATTTTTGCAACTGGAAAAGATCAACCAATTCAACAATCGCTTCTGCATCACTTAATTTTGCTGCTAATGTAGGCGCTTCAGTTATTGCCAAATGGGCACCCATACGTTGTACGATAGCAGTATCACTACGTTGCAATACCGCTTTTTGATCACGTTGACCTTCTAGGTATGTTTTGTGCAATTGTTGATAAAATGCAGGCTGTTCAGGAATTTCCGCTCTTGCTGCGTCAATGCGCTGCAACTCAATATCACGCTGTAGAGCTCTCTTTCTACTTTCCTGAAATTTTTCCCATAATTTACTACCATATTTAAATGGTGCTCTTGCAGCCGCTAACAATTTGTTACCGCGTTCTTTATCTTGCAATAGCACCTTTTGAATATACTCCCGCTCTACTCCCTCGAGTATTTCTTCTGTAGTCACATATTTATCGCTATACAAAGGCACAGCAAAATCTGTTAACAAATTACGCTCATCAATAAGTCGAAATGCTTCATTCAGACCACGAACCTCTAACCAACCTTTAATTAAATCATAATGCTCCATCACATCCAACATCGCTGCTGGTGATAATGAGTAATCTTGATTAACTGCTTGCTTTAATAATTCACTTATCGTGGTAGTTTGTAGGATAGGCTTACCACTATCGTGGTATCGTAAGGAAGATAAAATAACCGTCATCATTTGTTGACGGGCTAAGCATAAGCGTTGTTGTATTAACTCTATGCCATGCTCACCAATTTTTGGTGCAAGTCGTGCTTTGATAGTAGCATCGGAAAGTTGAATTAATATATCGTTGTATACAATTAAACTTTGATCATAGTGGTATAATGAATCTCTACCATCCACAAGCGGCTTACAGGGATTACACCAATTATCGTTAACTAATAAGTGATCATAAATCACATTATATGTCGCTTCACTTAGTGTCGTTTTCAATGAGGTATCAAATGCTCCCATTATCTGGCGCAAATGGTTAGCATTTTGTTGTTGTTGACTATTAATTCCTTTTGCTGCTTTTAACCATTGGATAAAGCTATCAAAATTTCCTTTATCTAATTTATAATTGCCATGTGCCGTGGCATAACTAAACCATGCGCCTATAACAACACTCGATACTGCAGTAACAGCAATACCCTCAGGTGAACCTAAAAACTCCTCATGTTGACCGTTAATTAAACTAATCAGCGAGCGCAAAACAACTAATGGAGCTAAAACATAACTAACCGCTTTTGTGAAAACATTAGTTTTTTTCGAACTCTTCGACCAGTCAGGGTTATATAATACATATAATGTTAACGCTTCTAAGCGTACATTTTCTGGAAAAGTTAAAAACTCTTTATAAGAAATACCTCTTTGTTCCAGCGCACAGCAAAAATCAAATAAAGCTTTTACTTCATTTTTTTTGCCTTTTTCTTTTAAATTATCAATAAGTAGTTGATTTGATACTAATGAAAACTGCGTTTTGTTCTTTAAATAGGCAGTAATGCGTTGCACAGACTCTGGCGTATCACCATTACCAAGCTCATACAGTTCTACATCATATGGGGACACAGCTATAGGAGAATCTATGCTATTACTTCTATAATCTGCAATAAATTCATCATAGGTGCTTAGGTTTACAGGAATAGTAGGGATCGCACGTTGTAACTCAACGCAAACATCCATTTTCGCTTTTAGCTCAGCACGTTTATCTCTTTGCTCAAACCAAAGTGGAGAAAATGGTATCGTAGGCTCTGAAGTAAAAACTCCATGTGTTGCTAACACGGCACGATTTTTAAGATAGGCCTCAATTTTCCTAACTAATTTTGTAATTAACTCAGGTTCAGGAAGATATTCATCAGATATTTTGTTTAATTCATAGAATTCTCGATCTTCAGCTGGGATGCTGCAAAATTCTGCATAAGTGAATTTTCTTGATTGTGTAATGGTATAGCAAAAATCGAATGCTGCTCTTAACTCAAGCTTACGATCTTCTCGATATATTTTAGTGAAGCTAAGACCAACCACCGGAGTTGTAGTAGAACGAGTTGGAGAAATAAAATTACCCAAAAGATTCTGGTAAGAATGAAAATAGTCATGATTAATCTGTAAAACTTTATAGCGTTCATCATTAAGATCATTAGGAATGCGATAAAATTGTAGATCTTCTATACGGGGAATGGGCAATATAACCGCATTGGCTGCATTGGCCGTATTGCCTACATTTGCTGCTACTGCCGCTGGGTCCTCACCCGTATCATCACCTTCTTTTGACATAATTTTACCTTTACTTTTCTCTCATTGAACAGCGCTACTTTTCAACCACAAAATTCAACTAATTACTGAAAATCCACACAAAAAGAGAATGCATACATTATTTTTATACTTAGAGTGTGGGACATATTTAGTTATCTGTCACGCTGCATTGCAATAGAGCCCGCAGCCCGTGCTATCATTGGGTTAGCACCCAATATCAACTCCATATTATAAGGCATAAAATCTAAGATGACATTTGACTTAGCCATCATCGGTGGTGGCATAAACGGCACCGGGATAGCTGCACTAGCAGCACATTTAGGTTTATCGGTTATTCTATTTGAACAAGACGATTTGGCCAACCACACTTCCTCTGCTAGTAGCAAACTCATACACGGAGGATTGCGCTATTTAGAGCAATATGAGTTCCGTTTGGTCAGAGAAGCCTTACAGGAAAGGGAGGTACTATGGCATATGGCACCCCATATTATCAAGCCACTTCCTTTTATATTACCCCATGCGCCTCATTTACGACCGCGCTGGATGATTCGCTTGGGGTTGTGGTTTTATGACCATTTGGCTAGAAATAAAACACTTCCCTCCTCCTATTCCTTAAATTTACAGCAGCATGACGTGGGCCATATATTAAAGCCTCAATTTACGAAGGGGTTTTGTTATTATGACTGCTGGGCTAATGATGCAAGATTGGTGGTACTCAATGCGCTCTATGCTAAAAACCAGGGTGCGAAAATATTGCCCCGCAACAAAGTCACCCATGTTAGAGCGTGCGACGATCATTGGGATATTACTACAGCTGCTCAAACCTTCCAGGCAAAAACGCTGATTAATGCAACTGGCCCTTGGGTCAGCCACTTTTTGCATCAACACCATTTACCATCGCAATATACTACTTATATGGTTCAAGGCAGCCATATAATCCTACCTAAGTTATATGAACATGATCATGCCTATATTTTACAGCATACCGATGGGCGCGTTATATTTGTACTGCCTTTTGAAAAGGATTTTTCTCTGGTAGGCACAACTGATACTGTATTTACCGGGGATCCAGCAAATGTTGATATTGCGGAAAAAGAAATTACCTATTTATGTGATGTCATTAACTATTACTTTAAAAAACCTATTACCCCACAACAAATTGTCTCTCACTATAGTGGTGTAAGGCCTTTGCTGGATGATGGTTCAAAAGATCCTAGTAAAGTGACACGCGATTATTTTTTAGATTTACAACAAGTCCATGGTTTGCCTTTATTATCCATTTTTGGTGGGAAAATCACCACTTACCGAGAATTAGCGATATCAGCATTAAAAAAATGCCATCCTTTATTTGAGAAACGCTTTTCATTAAATGATTTACAACAATGGCACCCTATCTTACCAGGCGGCGATCTACCCCAACAAAACCCAGTGCTTTACCAACAGCAATTACAACAACGCTATCCTTGGCTACCCACCGCTACTGCTGAGCGTTACGCACACAGTTATGGCACGCTATGCGAACGTTTTCTAGAGGGTAAGACAAGCTGGCAAGCAATGGGTAAAATCTATGGTCTTGATCTGACTGAAGCTGAAGTAACCTATTTGAAGGAAGAGGAATGGGCACAAACACCAGAAGACATTCTTTGGCGCCGTACCAAATTAGGCTTATGGTGGAAACCCGAATTTGGCGCTCCCTAGGGGACTCGAACCCCTGTTTTCGCCGTGAGAGGGCGACGTCCTGGGCCACTAGACGAAGGGAGCATGATTTTATTGGCAAGAGATGGTATTATACCTATCCTAATGGGGTTAGCAAGTTTACTCTAAGGACGACATCAAGACGGATAAGATAAAACAGTGGGACTTATACAAAAAATACAATCCTTTTTAAAAGGTAATCGCAATAAATCGGTAGCATCAGTAACAACTGATTACCCATCAGCGCAAATTATTCCTCGCGCGGAACACCAATTATCTCGCAAACACATCAGTCGTCACGCGCTGAATGTACTTTATCGTCTCCATGAAAATGGGTTTGAGGCCTATTTAGTAGGCGGTGGTGTTCGCGACACCTTATTAGAATTACGCCCAAAAGATTTTGATGTGGCAACTAATGCCTTACCAGAGCAAGTGTACCAATTGTTTCGTAATTGTCGTTTAATTGGTAGGCGTTTTCGCTTGGCGCACGTTTTTTTTGGCAGAGATATTATTGAAGTAGCGACCTTTCGTGCCAGCAGTCAAGCAATTGAAGAGGACGAAGATGATAACAATCATAATCATAATGCATTATTACATGCCGATTCTGGCATGATTATGCGTGATAATATTTATGGTACGTTAATAGAAGACGCGTGGCGACGTGATTTTACTGTAAATGCTTTGTACTATTCTATTAAAGATTATAGTATCGTCGATCATGTCAATGGCATATCCGATTTAAAACAAAGAATTTTACGCATGATTGGTGATCCCATGACGCGTTATCGTGAAGACCCTGTACGCATGTTGCGTGCAGTTCGCTTAGCGAGCAAATTAGGATTTACTATTGAAGAAGAAACACAGGCCCCTTTATTTCAACAAAGTCATTTATTAAAAAATGTACCTCCAGCACGTTTATTTGAAGAAGTCGTGAAATTATTTTTATCAGGCCATGGCACCGTTACCTTTGAACAACTCGTACATTATAATTTATTTGGTGCCTTATTCCCTGCCACTGCCACACATTTATCTGACCCGCAATTTCATAAATTACTATTGCTTGCTTTGCGTAATACCGATAAAAGAATCAGTGAAGATAAACCTGTGACACCCGCATTTTTATTGGCTATTTTCTTATGGCCAGCTTATATTGATGAAAAAGCCCGTTTACAAGAACAAGATATGATTCCTGTTGAAGCACATCATCAAGCATTAGCAACTGTATTAAAACAGCAATCTGCTTTTGTCGCTATTCCACGGCGTTTTGCTGAGGTCATTCGTGCAATTTGGGAATTACAATTACCACTGCACTCACCAAAACGAAGGCAAATATTCCATTTAATCAGTAACCAACGTTTTCGTGCAGCATTTGATTTTTTAGAATTGCGTGCGCAATCCGGTGATAACAGTGTAAAATCAGCCGCAACTTGGTGGAGCGATTTTCAAGCAGCTGATGAAACTTTGCGTGGTCAAATGATTAATAAATTAAGCCAAGGTAAAAAACGTTCTCGTAGTAAGAGCAAACCAAAAAATAAAAAAGCAACTGATGACTCAGGCTCCAGCGATGAACAATCACAAAGTGATCATTAGTTACATTGCTCTTGGCAGCAACCTACAATCTCCCCTAAAGCAAGTGCAAAATGCTCTACAACGACTCGAACAGTTACCTACTAGCACTTTACTAGAGCATTCTAGTTTATATCAAACATCCCCTGTTGGCGGCCCTTTAGATCAACCTGATTATATTAATGCTGTAGCAAAAATAGCTACGCAATTACCCGCACAAAATTTATTATTTGAATTACAAACTATTGAGCAAGAATTTGGTAGAATAAGATTGGAGCGTAACGGACCACGTACTCTGGATTTGGATATTTTATTGTATGGTGATGAAATTATCGATACCGAACAATTAACTATTCCACATCCACGCTTAATGGAACGTGCGTTTGTATTGTTTCCATTAACAGAAATTGCAGCAAACTTAGTTTTGCCAGATGGAACACGTATTGCAAATTTTCTGACAGCGTCTCTCGAAGGACAGTGTAAAAGAATAAAATAAGAGGGGCTTTCATATGAAATTTGGCATGCTTTTTTGGATTATTCTCAGTATGATCCTTGGTGCGCTCGGTGGAATGTTTTTTCCTGACCAAATGATGTCAATCGAGTGGATTGGTACCATTTTTATGAATCTCTTAAAACTGATCGTATTACCACTCGTTTTTTCTGCACTGGTCAGTTCGATTGGCTCAATGTCCGATTTGCGTAAGGTGGGTTCGATTGGTGGTTATACACTGGGGTATATATTATTCAGTGTCAGTATTGCCGTTATGATTGGTCTTGTTTTAATCAATACCTTTCAACCAGGTGTTGGCGTTGATGCAAATATTATCCCCATTGGCGACCCTTCGGAGCTTCATACTGAGCAACTCACGTTTTCTTCTTTTGTGCTCTCTATTTTTCCCCCTAATATTGTTAAAGCCGCCGCTAACTTTGAAATGATGGCAATTGTTGTTTTTAGTGTTGCATTTTCTATCGCCTGTTTAGCTGCTGGCGATGAGGCGAAACCAGTAATCACATTTTTTATCGGTATTAGAAAAATATTTATTAAAATGATTATTTGGTTGATGTATTTAACACCAATTGGGTTATTTTCTTTATTAGGTACCGCTATTGCTCAAGCCGTCAAACAGGACAGATTGATGGAAAGTGTTTTAGGCGTGCTTATGTTTATTGTTATGTTTTTAATTGGTTTGCTATTACAAGTAACATGGCAATTTGCTTTAGTAGGCATTTTGACAAAACGAAATCCATTCAAATTTTTAAAAGCTTCCTCAGGCGCGCTTGCCACTGCTTTTGGTACTTCAAGCTCGATGGCGACATTACCCATTGCTATGATGGTAGCGCAACAACAAGGGATCCGTGAAGAAGTGGCACGTTTTGTTTTACCTTTTGGTACAACCATTAATTTAGCAGGTACTGCCATGTACGAAGCGGTTTGTGCTTTATTTTTCTGCCAAGTGCTTGGTATTGAATTAAGTGTTATGTCGCAAATTGCGCTTTTTATTACCGCTATTTTAGCAGGAATGGGTGCAACCGGTATTCCGGAAGGTGGTCTTGTCACCATGGTAACCGTACTACGTGCTGTCAACGTACCTACCTCTGCTATTGCGGTATTATTACCCTTTGACAGAGTGTTAGATCGTTTTCGTACTATGGTGAATATTTGTGGTGATTTAGCGTGTGCGGCTGTGGTTGATCATCTCTCCAAAAATGATGTGAAAAAATAATTATGCGCGCCATGTTAATGCGGCAAGCAGGTCAACCATTACAATATACTGATGTACCTGTTCCGCAACCTAATGATAATGACGTATTAATTAAAATTCATGCTTGTGGTATTTGCCGCACTGATTTGCATGTGGTCGATGGAGAATTGTCACATCCCAAACACCCTATTATTCCAGGCCATCAAATTATAGGCACCATCGCTAAAATCGGCAAAAATGTGGCAGGATTACAATTGGGTCAACGTGTTGGTGTTACCTGGTTAGGTAGTACTTGTGGTCAATGTCAATATTGTCACAATGGTCAGGAAAATTTATGTGATAAACCACAATTTACCGGATATCAATTAGATGGTGGATTTGCGGAATATTGTTTAGTCAATTCACAATTTTGTTTTGCAATTCCCGATAATTACCCTGATTTACAAGCAGCGCCTTTATTATGCGCGGGTATTATTGGATATCGTTGTTTGCGTAAAACCAGCTCAGCAAAACGCATTGGTATTTATGGTTTTGGTGCAGCTGCGCATATTACGGCGCAAGTCGCTCACTATCAAGGACGAGAAGTCTACGCCTTTACAAGACCAGGTGATAACGCGGCTCAACAATTTGCCTTACAATTAGGTGCAATTTGGGCTGGTGATTCTGATCAATTACCACCTGAACTACTCGATGCTGCCATTATTTTTGCCCCTATTGGTGATTTGGTTCCCATCGCCTTACGTGCCGTGGCTAAAGCGGGCATTGTCGTATGCGGCGGTATTCATATGTCAGATATTCCTAGCTTTCCTTACGATATTTTATGGGGTGAACGCGTTATTTGCTCGGTAGCAAATTTAACCCGCCAAGATGCTGAGGAATTTTTAGCGTTAGCGCCAAAAATTCCTATTAAAACAGAAGTGCATATTTACCCTCTAGAAAAAACAAATGAGGCATTAAAGGATTTACGTGAAGGGAATTTCACCGGAGCTGCCGTAATCGAAGTATGATTTCTTCGTAGCCTTGATGGAGCAAAGTCACCTCAAGGCTACAGTCGTCCTCTTAATATATCCATAATTCAAGAGCCTTTATGTTTTCACATGGCAGCTCTTAGTCGAGCTACATCTGCTTGCCGATTGAGCACATAAGCTGCTCCAGCAAAAAATGGGAGGCTTATAAGTCCAGACAGTATCACAGCTTGTTCGAAAGGAATCTTATAGTAATGTTCCAAAGCAAGCCCCATTACTGTGGTTATAATGCCTACTACCAGCGAACTTAAAGTTGAAGTTATATCCCGCGGCCCTTCTTGACCCATTTCCAGCAGACCACGCACATGAAACCAGGCATTAAGCGGGTAGGCTAAATTTGCTGGCGCAAGAGGAGCAAGCCAGTTTGGTAAAGCAGGTAAATTATTATACGCATGTAATATACCTGTAGCCATCATTGCGCCACATTGTCTAGCATTAATGGGCATAATTTGTACTCCTTAGTATCATAAAGATGCTATTGTATGCAATATTTAGTTTGCAAACAAATGAAAAAGGGTAAAGGGGCATGCCTCTATTTTTGTGAAGAGGGCTTCACCAACGCAGTTATGATTGAGGGGGAACCCCCGCCATAATTCCCTCTCCCCTTGTGGGAGAGGGAAATGCAAGCGCAGCTTGCGAGGGTGAGGGGAAAGCGACGAAGAAAGAAATTATATTTTACTCTTAATCATTTCTACGTAGAAAGATCGTACCCCTCACCCGCCCGCGCAAAGCGCGGTCGACCTCTCCCACAAAGGGGAGAGGTGAATAGCACACTAACGTCCTTTTAACTCGCTATTTTCATGTCTTATCTGTCACGCTGTTATTAATCAATGGTTCATTAACACAACATTTTTCCACTACCATGGCAATAGCCGCATCACCTGTGACATTACATGCAGTACCAAAACTATCTTGCGCAACATATAGTGCAATCATTAATCCCAACATTTCTTCATTAAATCCTAGCATTGAGCTTAATATCCCAAGCGCTGCAATTACACCACCACCAGGTACACCAGGAGCGGCAACCATTGTTACAGCTAGCATTAAAATAAAGGGAAGGAGTTGAGTTAATGTAGGTGTGGCACCACCATTAATAATCATAACGGCAATGGCGCAACCGACTAAAGTAATTGTGCTTCCTGCTAAATGGATAGTTGCGCATAAAGGCACAGTAAATTCTGCTACAGCTGGATGGCGTAATAACCGCTGTGTTTGACGTAACGAAACAGGAATAGTTGCTGAGCTTGACATCGTACCTATAGCAGTAAAATAGGCAGGCATCATAAGCCATAATGCTTTAAATGGGTTATATCCGCTGAATAATCCTGTCATGATAAAAAGACTAAACAAATAAATCCAATGTAAACCAATTGCTAATAATAACACTAAACCATAGGTTTTTAAGGTGGCGTATACACTACCATCGTGCGCCATATCGGCAAAAATAGCTGCAATATAAAAAGGTAATAAAGGAATAATTATACGTTTTAAAAATAGCTCAATAACAGCCGCACCCTCTTTAGCAATTTGTTGTATTGTCGTACTACGCGTTGCTTGTGCGCCAATACCAAAAATAAATGCAACGAGCAATGCGCTCATAACACCCATAATCGGTTCAACTTCAATAAAAAAATAGGGTTCTAATTTATCAGTCGTAAAGGCCATTGAATGGGGAATAGACTGCGAATAATGGCCACTCAACACTATCCCAACAGCTGCCGCTAATAATCCTGCTGCCACCGTGGAAAGATAAGCAAACCCTACCGTTATTCCTAGCGTTTTACCCGAATTGCGATTTATCGAAGCGATACCATGAGTAATAAAGAAAATGATGATAAAAGGAATGCTGAATTCTAAGACCTTGCCAAAAAAATCGGCAAAAGTTACTAACATCTTAGTAGCTTGCACGGGAACAAATTGACCGATAAAAAGGCCTACCAACATGCCAATTAACAATTTAATGATAAGCATACACTCTTTTCCAAAGATTGGTGGTTAACATGATATTGTGCGGGTTTTAAGGGGAGTTTGCAATATTTTTACTATTCTAGCTTATCATAGCCATTTAGTGATAACCGCAAAAAGCCTCTTGAGGTTGAGGAGTCAGGAGTTCTACCTCCTTCAGTATCATTTATAGGCTGGAGTGATGGTTGAGTCTGCACTAAAGCCTCCCTCTCTCCATCAGTAAATTCAGGTGCTACGCGTTGTGAGGGCATTTTAAATTGCCACAAAGTCAGTAACGTTATAGTCATACCAGACACACTAGGTGAAGCATGTTTAACAACAGTATCCTCATCTCGCAAGAGAGTAATTTCAGATACTAAGGAACAAGACACGGAAAACCCTAAGGGGATCCGGCTATTCCAATATAGATATTGCTTTTCATAGGAAATTCGGCTTTTTTCATATTGTACTAATAGAGCTCTATTATACTGGCTAGGTGGTGTTAATTCGATAATTCGTTGGAGAAGATTCTGTATCATCCAATTAGCTTGGGCTGCGTTAACAATTATAAAAGGAAGAGCGGTTTTATATATGATTTGACAATGAATATCATGTGATGGTGTGAGATCAGAGGTAGGTACAGGCACCTCGAAGTACCCTTTTCTTTGCACCTCGTCTAATATGTCTTTTATGCCTAATCTTTCATTTTCCTCATTAAAATAACGTCGTGCATGCTCAATTAACCTACCTGCATGGTCACTTAGACTGATTTGTTGTCGTATATGATTCAGACGCCAACAAACATCATAACCACTACTCACTTCCTGCAAATAATCTTTTGCCAGATGATGCCAGCGTAAAACCATCTCTTTATCTTTTTCGTGAATAACACTTAATGAAAGGATAGATTGAGCAAATAAAAAAGTGGCTTCGCTATATAATGCAGATAATTGCGTGCAACTTTTCTGCTGGAAAAATGCACATAATACAGCAATGGCGCTTGGTAACTCGTTCCTTGACAAATAATCCCTTGCAGTATTTAACTGCGCTTCAAGGGTTTGGGGCATAAAGTATAATATTTCCTCACGTTAAGTGTTAATCTTAACATGTCTTTTATTACATAGGCAAAAAAATATCTGTAATTGGGTATAAGTGTAAGTCTTTTTCATCTAATAGCGGCATTAATAAATCGATTCCCTCGGGTTCATTACCGTTGCCATGCACAAGTATAATACTTCCATTGATTGGTTGTTCATTATGAAACAACCAGGCATCACTGCCAATAGGAATTAAACCAAAATCGGATAGCTTTGAAATAATTTTTTCATTTGATACCAAACCAGGTAAGCGGAAAAATACGGATGGTAACTGCCCTTTTTCCAACAATGACTTTTCACTCTCTATTATCTCAAATTCAAGGTTCGTACGTGGCACAATTAAAAAATTATTATCAAAAGGGACATCACGATAAAATACGTGACTAAATGAATGATTAATCCAAATTATTTTCAGCTTATTGTTTTGTTGTTGCGCAAGTAGCCAATTAAATTCTTTTTCATGCTTTAGCATCCAAAGTCCACTTATAGAAATAGCAACTGGAATAGCTTGCTTTGTTTTTTTGCTCATCATAACCAATTTATTAAATAAGCGTTTCTCAAATGGTTTAGTTGAGGGGCACATATCTACCGTCAAGAATTTTCCGTCAATGGATCTAGTGGCTCTTGTCACACCATAATTCTCTAAAATATAGGGTGGCGCACTATATTGTGTTAATGCTTTCATATAAGGCGTGCTTTGCAGTTCTTGCATAGTATAATAACCCGGTGAGGCAGTATTGGTTTGTCGTGTTTTAAATTGATCAACGGCGATGATTTTGGTTTCAAAATTGTAAGGATTTACCACTAAAAAATAAGGTGTAAAATTTTTATCAAAACTTCTAATAGCTATTTGTATATTATTATCCTGGTTAAACCCCGGAATAAATGTTTGCTGATAATCACTAATGATTGGGTACTTATTGACCACATAAAATCCTGCCAAAATAAATAATAGCAACAAACAAATAGCTGATACTGTTTTCATCGTTCATTTCCATTTTTTATAATTTTAACTGCCTTATCATAGCATGAAAATAATAAACGTAACTTTCAAGGCTACTATCACAATTACTAAATGGTGTATCGATCAACTCTCTCTATTTAAAAGCAGCACGCTCTTACATTGTCAACTAACTTTTATGGGCTTATTCTAAAAACCCTTTGTTTACTACATCCATAAAATCGATATGCTATGATAACGATAACTTTTGATTGGAGAGTTTTCATGCATTATCTTATCCCCGCACGTCACGAGCATCTTGAACAAATTGCTGTCCAATTAGCAAATACGGGCTATTGGAGGCTCGGTCTCGAAGGAAATCTTCCTCAATTAGATTATGTATCTTTCATGATCAAGTATATAATTACCCCTCAGTTACACTTTACAACAGTCCTTGTGGAAAAGAGAAAAGAAGAAATTGTGCACGGTGTATTGATTTGTAGTTCTCTAAAGGAATTGGAAAAACTGCCAGATTATTCACAATATTTGCATCCAACAATTGGAACAACATTTAATGCAGTAAAAGAAATACAATTTCCAGAAGGTTATGTCATTTCATTTCTTACACTAGATAAAGCACTACGCGGACAAAAATTTGGCAAAAAACTTTTTCAATTTGCTGAGAATAAAGCTAAAGAGGAAGGATTTGAAAATATTTCCTTGTTAGTATGGTCTTTTAGTACGCAGGCAATTAAATTCTATCATTCTATGGGTATGATAGTGACACAATGTATTACCTGTGAACCACCTATTGACCTCCCTATTTTATGTCTACAAAAAAACCCACTTATTGTCAGCATGAATAATTATCTTGAAAGCTCAAAATATGAGCAGCTTCATTTGGTAAAAAATGAAATTCGCATATCGCCTATGGATTAAAAATGGACAGAATAAATAAGTTCAACTTGCTTAACAATAAAATCTCTAAACTAGCAAATTACCCTTACCATTCACGAGTCCATTTGCTTAAAACGTTGGGCAGTAAGACTCATCCCTGTTATATAAAGCGTGATGATGAATTAGGGTTTGGTATAACCGGATCTAAACTGCGAAAATATCTTTCCTTGCTCACTTATTTACTGGAACAACAAACAGAGCAAGCCCTACTCATTGGTGGGGCTTATTCAAATCATATTACTAGCCTCGTTCAATTACTCATTGAAAATGATATTGAGCCTATTTTATTTTTACTGGGTAACCCTGATTATGCTTTAAAAGGTAATTTATTGCTGACATCCCTCATGGTGCCAAAAGATAATATACATTGGATATCACGGGCTGACTGGTCTTTGATTGATAAAACAGTTGAAGATTACACTAAATGCCACGAGTCGAAGCATCTCACTATTATCCCTGAAGGTGCTTTTATGGCTGAGGCATTGCCTGGAGCATTAACCTTAGCGATAGATATATTAAAAAATGAGCAAGAGCTCAATATCCATTTTGATCATATTTTTATTGATGCAGGAACTGGCTTGTCTGCCATGGCGATTATTTTAGCTTTCGCTTGGTTAAAAAACACTGTCTGTGTTCATGTTCTTTTATTAGCAGATACTGCTGAATTTTTTTTACAAAAATTAAATCAAGTTAAAAACGATTTTAAAAAATTGCTGGATATTAGTGAGAATGATGATTTTATAATAAACAACTTTCAATTACATTTTCCTACGCAAGGACAATCTTTTGGTTCAACGAATCAAGCGACTTTCCAGCATATTGCACATATAATGCGTCATGAGGGAATCTTTACTGACCCAATCTACTCAGCAAAATTATTTTATGAAACAAATTTGTTATTGAAAGATAATGATCTTAAGGGAAATACATTATTAATCCACTCCGGTGGCGGCCTAACCCTATTAGGCTTTCAAGACCAGCTCGCCCGTACCCTCCTATAAACCCCTCTCCCCTTGCGGGAGAGGGAAATGCAAGCGTAGCTCGCGAGGGTGAGGGGAAGGCGACGAAGCTAGAACCGCTAATATTACTTCGACCCCAAAAACTTTTCCGTCATATCCACAGTAAATGCAGATGAAGCAATTGGCATTTTCAATGATGCAGCATTAGGAGATAAATCCACTTTAGCCAAATCAATTTCCTTCAGTGTTAAATCATCATAAGTACGATAATACATTTTCTTTCCTGTTAAATCTTTAAATACTACCCATTGGGTTAATTCCAATGTCGCCTGATTATTGTTTTGATTTTCGCGCACAAAACCCAATGGAATATCAACATTATTGATCATATGTTGACTTACATTTAAAGCCTCTGCAGCATCTTTAGGCTTTTGAATAGTATTTAACATTACTGCCATTTTAACAAATCGTGAAGGTGGGCTAATATCACCTGGTAAGCCTAACATTCCTGCACCCTGCCCTGTTGCCGCATAGGTAACACCCTGAGCAATAATTGGCTTCGGATTAGAGGGAGATAATTGCACATAATTACGTAAATTAATCACTTGCCAATCGTAAGTAGGTGAATTAGTCATCACTCCCATATGATCATAAACATTTAGTTTACCTTTCACATATTCAATAACAACCCCTTTTCCGCTTTTATCAAAAATAGAAAAGTGCACAGGAAAACTTTGATTATCCAATTGTGGTAGTTTTTCATCAATTACAACAATATTTTTTACAGCCTCTCGCACTTCATCCACTGTTTTAAAATTCCCTAATATCCAGTCACCAAAATGCAAATAAGAAATTGCCTGTGCGGCATTTGTATCAGTAACTGTTTGATATCCTGCTTCATCAGGAAATAATAACGCTTCATACGATAAACCTTCTTCATTCATACCATCAACAGGAACACCTAATCCCATTGAATCTAAAAAGATATAACCATATTTTGCCTTCCAAGTTAAACCTGGTTTGCCATTTGAAGCAATCATTTTAAATTCTTTTTCGCGAGGAGAAGAAATAAGATTTGATTTCATATCAATGGAAAATTCCATGCTACGTGTAACTATTACTGAACCATCTTCTGCCATTACGCGAAAATCTGTACAAGCAAGACCGATCGACACAGTAGAAAAGAACGTTGCGATCGCAATAAGAATTTTTTTCATTTTTCGCTCCGGATATAAAAAAGCGCTGTTTCTCTATTTGAATAGAAAAAATGTAAAGTTTGTACTAGGTGAGTTTAGCAGAAGAATCACATCCAAGTGTCTTGATTTTTTACGTTATGCCTTATTATTTTATGCTACCAATTGTATATTGATATGTTTATAATGTTAATCTTCCTAATCATAAAATTACCATCATGAAAATCACTCATTTATACACAAGCGACGATAATAAATCTTATTTCAAAGAAATAGCTTCTAGCTCATCTATAAAAAAGGAATTAGGCTTTTACTCAGAAGAATATCCTGTAAAGAAAATGTACTTCCGTGATTTTGAAAAGGGCTTAACTTTCGATTGGCATTGCGCACCTCAAGCACAATATATTATCTACTTAGAAGGAGAAGTCGAGGTTCAAGCTAGTGGTGGTGAAAAACGCCTATTTAAGGCAGGAGATATATTATTTGTTACTGATGTTAAAGGAGATGGTCACATTACCAAAACATTAAGTAACGGCAGATCGATAGTTGTTACTGCGGAATAATTTTAAATGTTAGCGTTATGGGTATTATCTTGGTTCTTTATTAAACAGATTTATGCCAAGCATATAATATAAAAAGTCTTATTAAAACTATATTTGTAACTAATTGCTTCAGATGGTTCATATGTAATATCATGATGTCCTTAGATTGCCAGAAAGGATTGCAAGCAATACATAGCTTTCTGAAGATGAGCAATCTATTGTAATACGACTATTTAAAAAAATCTCTCAAATAGATCTTCTATTCAAAATTTTAGCTAACCACCCGGATAGAATCAGAGCAATAGTAAATGATTTTAATGCTACGCCATCAAGAATGGATCCGGTTGATTTTTTAATGGCGATATAATTTTGGGACAGGCATATACCTGTTAACAATACTCTACACTGATAATTGCTAATATAAAAAAATCACCTTTATGTTTTATTAAATTAATCATGGTACAATGACAAACAAGGTGCTTTTATTGTGAAGGCACCTGTTAATCGACTTCAAAGTTGAAAAATATATACAAGCTGTAAGGGAGATGTAATATGAGTAATATTAATCAAAATCAACCAAAACCTGAAATGCAAGAAAGTGAAAAACAAAAACAACAAAACCCTGAACGGGGAAAAGATAGCCCTAACCCAAAACAACCAGAAGGTAACCCGCATACTGATAAGGACAAGGAAAGAACTTCTATAGAAAAAAAGGAACGATAGTTAAAAAGTAATATCATTTGAAACAAAGGGCATCCGATTATTTTTCAATGAAGAATAAGAGCGATGCCCTTTATCTGTGTATAGGTATATCCCTTTTAAAAAGTTAGCTAACTTCTCGTTAGCTAAGTAATAAATTCCCCAGTTAATAGTTATTTAATTGACAACCAATTAACTTTATTGCTATGAAAGAATAATTGGGACAGTCATTAAATATAAATTTGATAAATTGGGACAGTTAATAAATTGGGACAGCCATTAATAAAAAAATGGCTGTCCTTTTTCTTATTGATATAGCAAAATATCATTAAAGCCACTGCTATTCTAAAAACCATAAGGATATCTATCTTATGAAAAATCACTCTACTAACCGCTGTAGTTGGGCGAATACTGCTCCTATTTACATTGACTATCATGACACTGAATGGGGTGTGCCTGTATTTGATGAACAGAAACTTTTTGAATCTCTCATATTAGATGGCATGCAAGCTGGTCTTAGTTGGATTACTATTTTAAAGCGACGAGAAAATTATCGACAAAGTTTTGATAACTTCGACCCATTAAAAATCATTAAATATAATCAACGAAAAATAGACTATCTATTAAATGACACAGGCATCATTCGGAATAAGTTAAAAATTCAATCCGTTATTACTAACGCACAAGCCTATTTAGAAACCAAAGAAGAATGGGGCAATTTTTCTGATTACATATGGCATTTTGTAGACGGTAAGCCCATAAAGAACAAATGGAAGCGCTTAGATCAAATACCTCCTTCATCATCTATTTCTGATGCAATGTCTAAAGATTTGAAAAAGCGTGGATTTAAATTTGTAGGAGCAACCATTTGCTATGCATTTATGCAAGCAAAAGGTTTGGTAAATGATCATCTTACAACATGCTTTCGGCATAATGAGGTTGGGTGATATAAAAAACATTGCCTAACATTTCATTACTGCGTGATAACAACAACTTTTTGTCGACTCTTTTGCCCACGTATCAACATAAAAGCTGATTTGGGTAGATTAAAATGATTGGCCAAAAGACTTATCATCGCCTCATTAGCCTTACCCTCTTCAGGCACCACAGTAACATATATTTTTAGCGTTTGATCATCAAGGACTACAACACGATTAGCTGAAGCTTTGGGCGTCAGTTTAATATACAGCTCTTTTTTCAATTAATATAATCCATTTTAACAAAACATACCTATCCTTATTATATACAAAGGCAATAAGAGGTAAAGGATTTATTTTTTTATTGCAATATAAAAATTTCCCTAAAGATTAGGGTTAAAAATTCAATCCAATCCACTATAATAGGAGCGATAAAAATGCTGAGCTTTTAAATAAAATGGGAACTATAAGTATAGAAACAAATAAACTCACTAATACCACAAATGCTATTTTCTTTGGTTGAACTTGTAACTGGACTGCAAAAACTATTGAATTAGCAGCTAATGGAACCACACTGAGTAAAATTAGAACCATTTTTGTGCTTTGATCAAAATAATGCCATGTTGCTGCATCTACTAACAATATACTACTCATTACTAATGGCCATACTAAAAAACGCATTCCCAAGCAACCTAACAACAGCCGCTTATCATAATCCTTCCAAGAAACCTCAGCAACTACGATGCCTATCATCATCATTCCTAGTACACTATAACTTTCTGTAAAAGGAGAAAGCCACAGCACTAAATGATTGACACTATCATTACTTACCCAGTAATTTACCAATAAACCAGCGCCTATAGCATATATAAGCGGTATGTGAAGTATGTATAAAAAACTTTTCTTTGCGGAAAATTGACCTCGAGCAGTAAGAAAAATGCCAATAGTACTCTCATATAAAACAAGACCAACAGTAGCTAGGATGGTAATACTAATGCCGATATCACCAACCAATGCATACGCTATTGGAATACCAAAATACCCTGTATTTCCCGTCGCTATGCTAAAAGCAAAAATATTTCTTGTATTATCGTGCCACCAATGTTTTGCAATAAACCATCCTGTTACGGCAATGAAGGAACAGGAACAGAAAAACAAAACAGGAATAATTAAATAATTCCATTGATTAGGCAGCGTTAACATACCGCTAAAGAAAACTACAGGAGCAATTCCATATACCAATAATGTTGAAATTGCATGCGCATCAAGAGGCTTAAAACGTCCAAGGCAATAACTAATTATCACTAGAAGTAATAAAAAAATTAACTTCATAACTAGCAAGGAAATATCCATTTTTATTGCCTACTGACTACTTTTATGGCGATAAAGAACTGCTGACAAGTTCATTTTACTATTTTTAAGTAAAAGTTTCTAATACAAAAGAGCAAAGTGAGTTTTTCGTTCTTTAATGTTGTTGGCCAATGCCTCCAGTAAGAATGAGCAGAAGAATGAGGACAGTCATCTATTTTTTGATGGAGGCGTGTATTTATTATAACACCATGACTATATTATCTTGCCTTACCTATTATTCGGTCTTTTAATTTTTCCTTAATTGCAGGCCATTCGGGCTTGATAATACTGTAAACCGCAGTATCACGAGAATTACCATCAGCCATAATCCTATTCAAACGTAAAATGCCTTCCTCTACAGCGCCCAAGCTTTTCACTGCAGCACGTGAATGTGAATTTTGTGCATTGATATTAAACTCTACACGATTCATCTCTATGCTTTCAAATGCATGAGTTAATAACAATAATTTACTCTCTGAGTTCGCTGTAGTTCCTCGAGCTTCCTGAGCATACCATGTGTATCCAATCGCAAGCCGGCGATCTGCTTCAGCAATTTTATAATAGCGAGTAGTACCAATTATTTTTTGATCTGCTTTTCTGCGCACTACAAATGTCAACTGGCCTCCATCATTAGTATTTCGTAAGGCTTTTTTAAACCAATCAGAGAAATTAGCTTCTGTTATAGGATTAAGCATGTTAATCCAAAAAGTAGTATCGTCAAATAGATTGAATAAAATCTGCTCGTGCGAATCATTTAAAATCTCTAAATCAACGAACTGTCCCTGCAGTTTCTCTAGTTGTTTCATAATTATTTTCCTTTATGATTTTTTAAAAACCAATTGACAAATAAAAGGACACCGATCCATCTTTTAATGGCTGTCCTTTTATTTTTGATTTAATTTTTATTCTTCTGAAGAGATAATGTTGATGGTGTGCCTTTAGTAGCTGAAAAAACAACTATAAAATTCACATCCTGATCGCCATTATTTTCCCCATAATGCCAAGTATCGACCGCTTCATTCCAAGCTTCCCCAGCTTTAAGTACAATTTTTTTAACTTTTTTGGGATCGGTAAAATCACCCTGGGTATCTTCTGTTGCATACATGGTTAATTCCCCTGATAGTACATAGCCAGCACCATTGACAGGATGTACGTGAATCGATGTTTTGGCAGCTGGAACAATTTTAAACGTCACCACTCTAAGTTCAGTTTGCCCAGAATTGAATCCTGGTAGTTCTGCGCCAGTCCAACCTTGTGAGCTCTGTAAAATTTGTTTAATTTCCACTGGCTCTGCTAACGCACTTTGAATATATAGTAGAAAAAATACAGAAAAGATAGCAGCTAAATTCTTAAAATATTTCATATCAATTCCTTAAAGCTATTAAGTTTACACAGATATAAAAATTAACATGGATAAGAACCAAACTCAATAGAGTACGTGTAGTCTTTAAGCTCTTGTTGAAAATAAATGAGGTAAAGGTTTATTCTTTAATGCTAATAATAGAGCACTCAGCTATTTTTAGTATAAATAACATACTCATGCAGCTTTAGAATACAGTAAGCGACTGCCAACCAACCCCTTACTCCACTTTTTTCCAAAAAATTGGTTAAATTTTCTTAGTTGAACGATAGAGCCCGATACTGACTTAAAGAAATTTTTATAATTTTTTACAATCTTAATAAATCGAAAAGGGTCAATGTCCAGCTGTTGCAAAATGGGCATAATATTTTCAGGAATATAGCCGGGTTTATCTGTTCGAATAGCACGTCCTGTAATATCTGCCAATTCAAGATAAGAGCGCAGCGGTATGGGAATAATTGAATGAATGTTGTTAGTCTCTGTTGCTGAGAAAGGAACCAATGATGGGGGCTGAGCAATCTCATTTTCATCTATACATTGTGATGTTTTTTTTGCCAAGGCAAATAAACGCTCCTGCACCGACGTAAAATCAGAGCTATCAAGACTATCACTAATACCTGCTCGGATGGGATTTAAATCTACATAAACCATACAGGTTAGTAAAGCTTTGATATCTAATAAAGCCTGGCTTTTAAATCGACCTTCCCAAAAATGCCCACGACAATCATCCTCCGCGTTGGCCAGACGCGCAATTTTTTCATTCATGCAACGCATAAACCAACTAATATTAGTTAAATTATTACAGGATTGTTCAATTAGTATATTAAGGGCAAACTGCTCATTTTCAGTGAGTAATTCCCCGGAGCGGTATTTTTTTATTAAAGGATTACCTGTAAAAAGAGCGCTCCAACGCTCAACCACATCTTGCGCTGTCCATGCTTTAGCACGATGAGTATCAACATGCAAAACTACATGGTAATGGTTACTCATGATGGCATATGCACAAATGTTTATGGCAAAAATACTACTTAATCGTTTTAGTTGCTCAAGGATCCAGCCACGCCGATGAGAAAAATCTTTTCCTGTTAATTTATCAGAGCCACATAAATAGGCACGTCGGACACAACGAGCTATACAGTGGTAATAAGGAGTTATGGTTAATTCAATCTGTCTTTTGCGAGCAATGGTCATAAAAATCCCTCCCCAGATATATTCTTTATAGAATATATCTGGATTGCGGCCTAGTCAAGATAATTTTGTGCCTGTCCTCTTCTTTGCTCTTCTTTGCTCTTCTTTTTGTCTTCTTTTCGCCCTTCTCTGATAGAGTACTTTATGAAAACTCATAGGCTTATCGATAGAAAAAATCATGCCTGCTCCCTTTTTGCTCAATAAAAAAGAATGTAGCCAACGGGCGAACCTGATCTGTCCTTTTCCTTTTGCTCTTCTTGATAATTTTCTGGCTGTCCTCATCTTTCTTTTCTCATCTTTCGTCTCATCTTTCGTTTATAATCATCTTTCAATCTTGCAATCACAAAGGACGGCATCTTGAAAAAACTATTGCTAAAAATAAGCCTATTACTTTTAAGTTCAATGTCCTTAGCGTACGCTGCAGCTTTCGAGGTGGTAACAAACAATGTGCCTTTTCAAGGATACAAAACCTACGTAGAAGGCTTTATCCCAAACAAAATTACACATAACGTAGCGGATGTAGTCTTGGTGCATGGTTTGACATATTCATCTCATCAATTTGATATTAATGTTGCCGACTATAGTGTAGCAAGGAGACTGGCTAATGCGGGATTTCGGGTTTGGTTGATAGATATTGTTGGATATGGAAATTCAGAAAAACCCAAAGATGGATTTATTGTGAACTCGGATTTTGCAGCGGATAATATTGCAACAGTGGTGAAATGGATCCAAGAAACTCAAAGAGTTAAGCAGGTTAATGTATTAGGTTGGAGTTGGGGAACAGTGACAACATCACGATTTGCAGAAAAACACCCTGATTGGGTACATCGTTTAGTTTTATATGCGCCTATTTATCGTGGATTTGGTATTCCATTACCTACACAAGGATATCAACCATTTAGTGATGAAGCAGCGCTAAATGATTTTCCAAAAGTTACGGGCACAAATAACATTGACTTTAATCAAGTTGAAAAATCCGTGGTAGATACCTATTTAAAACAATCTCAAGACATTGATGGTGCCGGCAGCCCAAATGGTGGACGACGTGATTTATCACAAGATAGATCCGTACCATTGTTTAATCCTAGTCGTTTAACCATGCCTGTTTTAATCATAGGCGGAAGCGCAGACCCCTATCTTAATTGGAAGCAAGATATTCCCTATATATATGCAACTTTGCCTAATACCAATAAAAAATTGGTTAAATTGGATGGCGCAATGCATGGATTGATGATCGAAAAAAATTATTATCATGTGTTTGCACAGGAGCTCTATGATTTTTTCAAATAGGAAATAAAAAAGGACAGCCATCTATTTTTTGATGGGCGTCCTTTTATTTCTCGATAGAGCTTCATAATAATGTACAACAACCATTTTTCCTGGATTTTTTATTTGTATTAGATATTTCTGAATTACCTACATCAGTTCGTGACACGGGTCCCAACTCAACATCTTCCTGAGGCGATGCAAACACTCTACTATGTCGTGCTATATCAGCAGCAGATGGTATCTTCCCAGCATCAGGTACGTCAACAACAGTTGATTGTGGAACAACCGCAAGAAATCGTAATTGGGTTTCTACTTGGATTGTTTCCGGATGGTCTTTTATTAATTGCTTTTGGAAAATGTGTAATGCTTGCTCAAAGCATGATCTGGCCTCATCTTTCTTTTCTTGATATAGATACAAACAACCTTGCAAATAAAATACTCTCCCTTTATCTGGGTGAAACTCTGGACCTTGTTGAGCTAGTTTTACTGCTTCACTTAATGGCTCTTCTACTTTTGACCAAGATTGCATACCCCTATAAGCTTGCGTTAAACAAATAGCCGCTTGCAAGGTATAAAGAGGTAGTTTACCAGAGCCAGGGCTGTATTTAGCATCTTCAAAAGCTTTTTCAGCTATGGGTAGGGCCAACTCATATTGCAAGGATGCCATATAAGTTTCAGCACGATATATGTCGTTTAAAATATTCGCAAGTTTATTTGCTAAATGCGGTTGTGCTTTATCGATTTGCTCTAATCCAGCAGGTATTTGTTTACTCGCAACCTGGGCACGACCTAAATCTGTCATAACAATAGCCATATCAGTTTTATCGTCACTTGAATCCGGCGGAATATTCAAGAGTGCCTCTTGAAAACAAGCAACAGCAGCTTCATTATCTCCATACGCATATAAGGCACAGCCTAAATTATTTAGCGTAGTGAAAATAGTTGATTCTGTATCATTACGCCTTATTGCTAATTCAGCCCGTGCATAGTTAATTGCATCGGGCATATTCCCTAAACTAAAAGCAATTAAATACGCGCGCGCAAAAGCAGTGGCTAAATCTATAGATTCATCACCATATACTTCTCGGGTAAAATCTATTAAATCCTGCAGATATAATTTAGCTTTAGCAAACTCATCGATAGCACATAATGAGGTTACGAGACCATATAATACTCCAACTGTCTTTTCATGTGCTCCTTCATAATTAGCACGAAATATACCGAATGCTTCCTCATAACACTCAGCAGCAAGCTGATGCTGTTCGGTTTCAGCATAAGCAACACCTAAATATTGTAATCGCATAGCGATTTTTAGATCATTTTTTTCAAAAACTTGCCGCGCAATCGCTATCGATTCTTTAAAACACCTAACTGCTACAGGATACTTATCTAACATGCCAAGAGAAATGGCTATATTTACAAGAAAAAGACTTACTGATGCGTTATTCCTACCAAAGGCTTGATAACTATTTTCTAATGCTCTTTTATAGCAATGCACTGATCCTGAACGATTATTGATTGTGGCGGCAATATTTCCTAAAATATTCCAGTCAGCAGCTAATTTTGCAGGCTCAACGCCCTCTGTACTTTTTAAAGTCCCCATTATTCTTTCAAATTGGGTTACGTCTTCTAAATCATTTTTTATGGTTACAAATAATTTATCATCTGTTGTTGTTAATAATTCAGGCAATGATAAAATGAGCTCTATTTCTGGCTGGTTAGACTGCGCCATGGCTTTTTCCAAATCAGACAAACATTGGCGTACTCTTGAATTATTCTCACCAAAAATTAATCGGCAAACACGCAGTTTTGCTTGTAGACCTTGCAAGGTTTTAAGCTCCGGATCATCTTGAGGAATAGCAGGATCTGGAAAATGAGCAAAGCCGTATAGTTGACGTAAATAACTTTTAGCAACTTTTGTATTTTGGTGTTCGTTGTCTGCCGTTTGCTGAAAAATAACAAAGGCTCGCTCAAAAATCTCTCTTGCCTTAGCAAATTTATTAGTTGCCAGCATTAAGCGCCCTTGAAGAATATAAACATTAGCCGTTTCTGAATGATGATCTGTATGCAGCTTAATACTCAGTGATAATGCTCGCTCACTGGTATGTTGAGCTTCATCGAATTGCTTGGTTTCAAGCAGTATTAACACCAAGCTCTTTAATGCAGATAAAACAGCAGGATGCTCCGGCCCCTCATTTTGCTCAGCCAAAGCCAATCGTTGTCTTATTTCAGCTAGTTCATCTTGAAGCGCATCATTAGGAACACTTTCTTTAAGCTGGCTTAACTGCGCCTGCAGTAATAAAGCTTGTTGTTTTAAAGAATCTGCTGTAGCAGTTGGTTTTGATTGGTGTGATGGTTGTTGCTGTGTTGGTTCTCCTGCACCTGAAAGTAACCCTTGCAGTCTCTGCAGATAATCACTGCGTACCGCTTGCATTGTGTCCTGTATTGCTACGAACTCAGGATTAGAGTCATCTACTTGTGCTGGTTCTTGCGTCGCGAAAAGCGTGGCAGCTTGTGATGGATCCGTCACGAGTTGTGTCAGGAATCCTAAAACACCCGCTGGACCTTGCGCTGCTGGTATATCCACTAGCATATCTTGTAAGTCATCGAAAGTAGGCGCATGACTTTGCATCTTACTTTCATGGATACGACCCTGTTGCTGAATTAGTGCTTGGCGCAAATAATCCGCATCTGTTGGTGTAAGTGATGAATCGGGAAGAAAATGTATTGATTTTAATTTACGTTGGTCAGCAGCTATTTCTGCATCAAACCCACCTTCAATGCGTTGTTCTTCTTCAAGTGCAAGCTGATAATATTTTATGGCATTACCAAAATCCTCAAAAGCTATCATTACAATTGTTATTTCATTATATAATTCCACAAGACCATAACTATTTTTATCTTGAGCCATACGTGTGCGACGAATAGCATCCTCATAATACTGTAATGCCCCTGGTTTTTCATTTAAGGCTATTAACGTCATACCAAGATATTTAATTTGTTTTATCACCTCAGGATGATCTTCAGCATAATATTGCTGAGTAATATTTAAAGCATCTTCAGCAAAACGACGTGATTCTTCATAATTACCAACACCATACAAAGCAACAGCCTTATTTGCTAAAGTTAAAGCGGTGATAATATGATCTTTACCATAAATGGTCATATTTATTTCAAGTGCCTCATCTATACGCTCGATAGCATTTTGCGGTTGACGAAGATCACATAAGACCAGACCAATTTTATTTAAAACAATAGCAAACTGAGCATGTTTATTTCCATGCAATTGACGCCTAATTTCTAAAGCAGATTCGTAATATCCTAAAGCGCCTTGTTTATCTCTATGGGAAAGCGCCACATCGCCGAGAGTAGAAATCAGCATTGCAATTTGTGGATGCTCATAATCATAAGTGAGTTTGATAATAAATAAAGCTTCCATAATAATCAGCAAGGCTTGCTCAGCGTCACCGAGCTTTAACAAGGTAGCGCCTAAATTATCGAGAGCTATGGCTAGTTGTGGGGAAGTATCGCCCAATAAGCGACTTATCATGCGGCGGGATTTTTTCTGATATTGTAGCGCCTTATCAATTTGACCTAACTCTCTTAATACATTGCCAGCATAAGTCTGATTCATCGCAATTTGCTCATGCTCATCACCATGTCGCAAACGACTCACGCGCAATGCGTCTTCAAAACGCTCAAGAGCCTGTTGTAAACTCCCTAATTCAAAGAGTGCATTACCAACGTTTGATATATGATTTATGACGGCTTCATGCTCATCACCATAGACAGTTTGTGCTAACTCCAACGCTTGCGTAAAATTGGTTAAAGCTGTTGCATATTGTGCATAGGTTTGTTGTATATTTCCCGCCGTTTGGAACAAGGTAATCGCTTTTTCCAAGGCATGTTTAGCGATCTTCAAATACTCCGCAACACGCAATATATGCGGCGTTAGTTGCCAAGATTTTGGCCATGTCGAGGGCTTTTCCTCCTTAAAATCGACTTGTCTTTCTGCAACAGCTGCTGTTTGATCTAAATACGTAGTATATTGTTCTACCTGTAATAATTGCTGACGGATCACCTCTTGAACTAATCGGTGTATATTCATACCACTTTTATTTTCTTGAATAAGACCATATCGCACTAAAATAGCAATTATCCCACCACAGGCCTCATCAAATAATATACCATTGAGTGTTGGTTCTTGCTGGCGCACCCATTCTCGTAATAAATCGTAGGGAATATCATCAGGTGCAAAAAAACTCATTAATTTCAACCACTCAATAGCACGTGGATTTTGTTTTTCAACCGCTTTAATACTCATTTCTAAAGTAATTTCAACGTTTTGTAAATGAGTAATCTTTCCCGCACCTTGCGCTAATAATGTGCTTTGGCTTTGTCGAATTGCTTTCGCATAGTTGTCAAAGCTCGATTGTTCAGCGCGAATATGATAAGCAGCATGTGCAAGTTCAAGTGGTAAATCGCCCAATAATTCGGCAACCTCATTAACAGCAATACTTTCCTCACTGCCGCTAAGACGTGTCAACAATTGCTTAGATTCTTCTCGTGACATAGTGCCAATAGAAAGTATGGGTAAGTTTTTCCAATCATCACGTCGTGAAGTAATTAATACGCTGCCACCACGTTGTGGTAATTTAGGAATTATCCATTTAGGATTTTCGGCATTATCTAAAACCATTAACCAATTCGCATTTTCAGGGCGTTCTAACCATTGGTTAACTAATTGGACAATTTCCTCTTCATTTTTATTTTCAATATTTAATTTTAATTGTTCAGCTAAATCGTGATAACTTTTGTAGAAGCTAGCCTCCGTTTCAGCATTTATCCACCACACCACTTTATGGTAGCGAGTACCATGACGATGAACAAACGCATTAGCAATTTGGCTTTTACCAGCACCAGGCATTCCTGAAAGCACACAATAACGAATGGGCTCTTTCGGATTAACTAGAATTAATTGTTCACTTAAACAGGTTAGCAACTCCTCCCGCCCAACAAAATCATTATTGCGATTAGGTACCTGCCAAATTTGAGGATAAGTAATATATTGAGGGTGATCTTGAGCTATTTTATCAAGTCGTTGTCCAACATAAGCCTCTTTTTGCACTTTTTCATCACGCAATTGTCGTGCTTCTTCGCGTAATAATTGTTGTGCTGCCTCATCAGTAAGCCCCAGTTCAATTTGTGTTAATTCATTTTGATAGGCTTCCCATTCTCTTTGTAATTCCTCAGGCGCAGCTTGCTCCCCATACCACCCATATAAACGCATGACCAAAGTTGCAATATCTACGTAATATTTGGCTTGAAAAGGGCGATAGTCTGCACCTAATACATTAATATAATTGGGTGGAAAAACCGTCGCAAAATCTCCCGCATACCATATTGGTACGACACTATCTTGTTGACCTAAACCACTTCGTTTTGTATTGATTAATGTCTCTTCACTAGGTGTGCCCTCTTGAATATGCTGCAGATACGTTGGAGTACCTATCATTAATACATGACTACCCTCTTCAATTGATTTTTGCTTATATTCATGGGGTAACATATCTGCAGTTAAATCGAACAGATCGAATCGAACAGCAACTCCAGATTGCCGCAGATGCTCGGAAATTTTTAATATAAACAAATAGACTTCTCGCTCTTCTTGCATTTTCGGCATGGCATAACTTATAAAAACCTGTGGTATTTTAGTCGTTTTCGGACCTGCTGCTTTAATTAATGCTAAAAATCGCTGTAAATATTTAGTCGCCAATCGCTCACGTAATAAGCTTTTTGCTTCAAGCAGGTTATATAAAGGCAATGTTTCACCATTAATCGTAACTGTACTTGCATTACTATCAACGGGCACACTAGCTATTTTACTTTGTTGTTCGGCATCGTAATCTGGATTTATTCCGCGCGATACTAAATCTTCACCTTGTTGTGAAAAGTCATAATATTGTTTTAGCGTCAATCGATTTTCACGCAAATAATTTCCCGCACCACTGATTTTTGACGGCCAATCTTCTAGCAGTGCAGCCACATTATCCGCATATATAGAGTCGTTATCTTTGCTAAGTTTTTGAATAAGATTAACAGCTTCTTCGCGTTTGAATTCGGCTAATTCTATCGTTGGTTTTGGCCATTGCATCTCACTGCTTGCCAATAAAACACAACCATTTTTTTGCGGTAATTTTGATAAAATAGATTGTGTAGCATTATCCACTACTAATAACCAATTAGTGTGGAGTGGATTTTCCAACCAATCATTTACTAATTGTATAACTTGCTGCGTGGATTTTTCTTGTATATTTAATTGCAATCGCTGTGCTAACTGTCGATAACTAGCTGCAAATGTTGCCTCGCTTGACCCATCAATCCACCAGACCAAATCGCTATATCGACTCCCATTTTCATATGCAAAAGCTTTGCAAAACTCAGTTTTACCAGCGCCTTTTTTACCTGCCACCACTTGATATTGAGTTGTGCTCCCTGATGGGCCACTAAATAAATGCTCACTAACTAATTTTTGCTCGTTAATACGATTAATAAACAATGCTGTTTGCGCTGGTACTGACCATATATCAGGATATGTTTGGTAATCAGGATGATGCTCATATATAGAGTGCACTAATTCATGTACAGCAGTTTGAGCTGTCAATTGTGCTTGTTGTAACTGCTCTGCTTCTTCAGCAATAAACTGAGTTACTTCTTTATCTGTCAATTTTACATTGATATCAGCCAAAGCCTCATTATATTGTTTACAAGCTTCCTCTAGAGCAGTTGATGCACCCAATAATTGGGTACACAATATTGGTAGCTTTTCATAGTAAATTTCTAATTCTTGACGATAATCAAATGGATCTTCAAAACTATATCCTTGTGGAAACGCGGTATCTTTTTCGCCTGCGTAGAGCAAAGGCAATATACTCTCTGCTTTTTTCTGCCGCTTTGCCTCGATATGACCAACCTCAACCGCGACGTTGGTTTTTTGTTTAGCACGTTGCTGATAGGTATTTGTTCCCACCATTAAAACATGACTGCAACTCTCAATTCCTTTTTGCATGTAATTTTGAATATCAACACCTGGCTTTAGATTAAATAAATCTAACTGTACTTTAATACCTGCCATTTGTAAGTCGGTGTGTAATTTCACTAAAAATGACTGAATATCACGCTCAGCGGCTAATTTTGGCCAAGCATAACTAATAAAAATGGAAAGCGGAGTTGATAATTGCGCTATAGCATTGATAGACTTTAAAAAGCTTTGCAAGGCTTGTTGTATGCGGCGTTGGCGCAATAATTGACGTCCCTCAGCTAGTGTAGTAGTTACCATACTTTATTTCTCCTTAATATGAATCAGTCAATTTATCTGTGGGGATTATACCTTTAATAGTTAAGTAAACTCTATAAAATATACGCTTTTTGTGTTGGAAATTTCTTGGAAGAGTTATTTTTGGGTTTGATAATAATTATTTTTATATCTAAATACAGAAAGAAATTTGAAAATTAGCAGTGAGTATAGTGTTTCATGAAGAATGAATCTTATCAGGTTTTATGGAGTTTTATTATAGGAAACGATTAAAAATCGGGGAATATTAGAAGCTTCAAGGCCTTACGTATTAATTCAGCTTATTTATAACAGTTAAGCTTTTGTTTATAAATATGCCTCTAACGGCGATAATCAAACCACATGTAATCCTTAACGATACAGTATGTTAGAGGCCTTATTATTGCCCTGAAGTATCAGTCATAATACGCGAACGTCCATCACGGCTTACTTGCAGTAATACATGTTGGCCTACCGGTATATCAACGTCAGCACCCTGCACCACGGTGCGCATGCTATTGTCATGTAGCTTAACGGTGTATTCAAAGGCTTGTTGGGAAGATAGTTTCTTGCCAACCTCATTTCCGGCTACACCACCTAAAGCACCACCAACAAGTGTCGTTGCGATTTTGCCATTACCACCACCAAACTGATTACCAATAACTCCACCTAAAATACCCCCAGTCAAAGCACCGATCACTTGACTTGTAGTATTGCCCTCAACGTTAACTATCCGTTTGCTAACAACAGTTCCCTGATAGGTTTGCGTGGCCTCTCCTACTGCTGAGGTGTCATATTGGCCAGAACTTATATTAGTCGCACATCCACCTAGTAGTAAAGGTACGGTAAGAACAAGGGGCGTCAAATTTTTGAACATAATTTTTTATCCTTATGACCTCGTTGATCTAAGTATAGATGAAGTTCAAAGCAACAATTTAAGGGCAGGAAAGAATAAGGAATCAAAAACGTGGCTGTCCTGATAGTTCTTTCTGCTAGAGGAGTAAAGGGACAGCCAACTAATCACAACTAAAAAATTAAATGGCTATCCTTTTTTTCGCCAACTATTTTTTGATGGGTGTCCTTTTATTCCCCTTATTTCCATCCTTTTATTTATATATTTTTCTCTTTTTGCAATCCCTCATGTTTAATGATAAAGTACACAATTAATTTTAGCTCTGAGAACATTTGTATGGAGTAATAAATGGTAGATAAAATGAGTCATGTTATTGTAAAGCAGGTTACAAACGTTAAAGATAAAGTAAAAAAAAATTCATCATTAAAGCAATCAACAGCTAATCAAAAAGAAAATAATGATTCCATCGCTGCCCGTGTTAAAAAGCGCAAGATGCGCCGTCAACTAAAAGTAAGCTTTAATCCTGAAGTATCGATTAAAGAATTTGATATTTTAAAGGACCAGGACAGCCCTAAAAAACCATACATAACAATCCGCAACATAGGCAGCTATACCTGTACCACTGTATTACGTATGGCCCCTTCAATGAAAAGCATATTAGAACAAAAATATAAAAACTGGATCGCATCAGCAACCAGTTTTGATGAACTGTTAGCAACAATTCGTCAAATTCCATTTATTAATAGTTCAGTTCAACTCCAGTCGTTTACTGGATTAGAAGTTGCGCAACAACTAGAGACATCCAAACCTACTAATTTAATGATGGTGAGAAGCGCTTATGGTATTCGCGAAAAATACCAAGAATTATTATTAAAAGGGTTAATTCCTTCGGTAGAATCAGCAGAAAACAATACTTCATGCTCAGGACAGGGAGCCTTAAAAGGTTTTACAATGGCATTAAAGAGTTAGAGGACAGGCATTTAATTCTTCCCAACAATAGTGGATAGCTGTTCTTTTATTTACTTTACACTGAAAAAAAAGATAATCTTATGCCAAGTTACCTAGTTCATGAAACAGAACAGCAAATTAAACAGTGCATTATCTTACTAAAAAATGTTTTAGGGAAAGATCTCCTGGGTGTTTATTTATATGGATCATCTATTATTGGTGGGTTACAGAAATATAGTGATATTGATTTATTTGTTGTTTTAGCTCGTTCAACAACGCATGAGGAAAGAGCTAAATTAGTTGCCAACTTGCTTCAAATTTCTGGAATTTATCAGAAAAGTTTAAAATTACCCATTGATATGATAATTGTAGTGAAATCAGAAGTTAATCCTTGGCACTATCCACCCTGCTTTGATTTTCACTATGATGATTGGTTACGCAAAAAATTTGAAAGTGGCAATATTGAGCCATGGTCAACAAAACAAATGCCGGATCTTGCATTGCTCATCACTCAAGTTTTATTGGCAAGTAAAACAGTAGAGGGGTTTAAACCTCATCAATTACTTTGCCTCGTGCCATACCAAGATTTTATGATTGCCATGGTTTATGAGTTAAATGGCCTCTTGGCTAATCTGGATTTTGATACTCGAAATGTATTATTAACGTATGCTCGGATTTGGACTACTGTAGAAACTAATACCATCCGTTCTAAACCCGCTGCACCAGACTGGGCTATTAATCGTTTACCCATGAAATACCAAGTAGTGATGAAACGAGCTAAAGCTATTTGTGTTGGAGAGGAAAATGAATCTTGGGATGATATCAAAGCGCTTGTTAAAGCTTGCGCTGATTTTATAGTGCACAAAATCAATGAGCAAATTTCTTTTCCTGAACGTTTTGATTACACGAATAAATCCATCAAACTTGCTGAGTAACAACTCGCAGCCAGGAGATCCCTCGCTACGTTGGGATGGCGTGGGGCGGGGTTATTATTTTTCAATTATAGAGATAAAGAACAGGCATCTATTTTTTGATGGCTATCCTCTTATTTTACTATGCTGATAATTGTGCGACACGTTGTCGGGTAAGGATTTGTTGCCTACCCTCCTGACACATTTGCAAAAAGCTTTTACCAATAAGTTTGTTTTTAGCTGATAAAAACTCCTTCTCTTGTTTATCAGTTAAACGCCCTTGATATATTTTCCATTTATCCTCATATAACTCCTTAGTGACGAACTCTCCTTTTTGTGTCTTTTTCGTTAGAGGATCACGGAAAAAATTGTTGCTTGCATGAATATCACGTCCCGGATCAATGGCAACCGATCGTAATAATAAATCCGCGCGAAGATCATTATCGGTGCTTTGTAGAACACTGAATAAATCACGACCGTATTTATCTTTCTTATTGAGATCTGTTCCATTCTCTTTTAGTAATTGAAAAATTTCCACACCACCAAAAATAGCAGCAATATGTATTAATGGAATACCATAACAACCTGAGTCATTAATGATCGCTGCAATATCTTGTGGAGATAATTTTGCTTCTTTCATTTTCATTAAAATATAAGAAACCATTTCTTTCTTACGTAATTTTACCGCCAAATGCAATAATGTTTTTCCTTCTCCGTCTTGTATCGTGTAGTCAATAGGGTGCTTATTGGTTTCTGCAAGACTGATTATTTTAACAAAAAGATTGTAATGCTCATTAGCCAATGTAAAATGCAACAACGTATTTTCAAAACTTACTAATGAATCTTTGTCACATTTTTGGTTTAACGAAAACTTATTTTTTATCAAAAAATCACAAACTTTCAAATACTCTTCATCTAAATGTTTAAACTGATTAAAAATAAAAATTAGCAAAGGACAACCTTGCAAGGTTAAATTAGGCTGAAAAGCCACTTTATAGCGACTAAACCAAGCACTAAAGGCATGTGCTGTACGACAGGCTTTCAAAGCATTTATCAAATCGTCGCTTGAATATCCTGATAGCTGCTGCAAGCGTTGAAGCGCTTGTCTTTCCTCTACAAAATCCTCCTCGGATGATAGTTTTGTCAATGCCATAAGCCTTGATACATCTCCATCTAGTTTATCGCGAAATGTATAGCACGGTTCTTTAAGAAGATAATCCCATACATCTTCTTCTTGATCATTGACTATTTGGATATCGAGTTCAGGGAATGAAGTAAGAACCATAAATCCTTCTAAATCCCCTATTGCAGCAACTTTAATCAATGCCGTATTGCCAGTGAGAGGATCTTGGCTATTAACAACACTCGTTTCATATTTCTCCAATTCACGCATTTGACGATAATCGTGGACAGACAAGGCATGATGAAACTGGCGTTGTAAAGCGCCTCTTTTTGCTAAAGAGCAAGCTAGTGGAATTTCAGGATATCGTTGAGCTTTATCAGGCAACAATTGCACCGTGGGTCGTTGCAGTAAAAATTCAATAATTTTAATGTAATTTGCCGCGTTACGATGTCTAGGATTTTCATTGTGCGCCTGCGCAGCACGATGTAATGCGGTTTGCCCTGAATCGGTTCCCTGACTATTTAAAACGTTAGGATCGGCGTCATAAAGTTTGTTGATGGTATTAAAATCGCCTTGAGCAGCTGCTTTTCTGAATTCTAAGCCATGAACCATAATATTTCTCTAAATAGATAGACAACTAAATCAATCATTATAAAATAGTTAATTATAAAACTCAATGCTCATAATCCATCCCTGCCAAAGCGAAATGAAATATTACCTAGCTAGATAAATTAGAAATGCCTCCTTGATTAGTTTTTAGGTTTAGCAGGAACTAATGAACTAAAAGGACAGCCATCTATTTTTTGATGGCTGTCCTTTTATTTTCTATGAAGAGGCGGCCAGCTTGTGAAACGGCCGCTCGGGCTAGATGAGAGCCAGCAAATGAGATTTTCAGAAGTATATCAATAATGTGTTAATAGATACTGAACCGTAGAGCAGGCGGCTCTATTATTAGTGGCGACACAAATGCCTGTCCTTTTTCTCCGCCTCAGGCAACTTAGAATAAATAAGATAATCCAATACCGCCCGATGAAAAAATTTTGTTAGTACTAGTGCTTGATTCATCTTTCAAACGTTCATATTGATAAGTATAAGGAGAAATAAAGGCTGATATTAATACGTGAGTAGAGAAGTAGTAATCAATACCAACATAAGGACCCACAGCATAAGATGCTTCGATAGTTTTATCATGTTTTTTACCAAATTCGGAATCTACTTCTAAACCATAAGCAAAATAGGTAGCTGGTAATAGAAGGTAGCGTGGCCCACCAAAAATTTCCACACTGAAAGTACGATCATCTTCATTATTATCAAGATTGGCGCTAGCTGTTATTCCTGCACTGTAATTTGGTGCATAACGTACAAAGCCCGGACTAATATTGCCACCCGAAGTAGCTGCTATTTGTGCTCCCCAGGCTGTACGAGAAAAATCAATTTTATTTTCAATTTCTTGTTCGTGTGCCCAGGTTAATGCTGAATAAGCCATTGTTAAAAAAACAAAAAGTGTACGTAATATTTTTTTCATTAATTAATTTCCTTTTTAAACAAAACTAAAAAAACACCCGCATATTACCACAAACCTTAACGGTATCAATAGTTCATTATCACACGCCTCCCTCGCCAGCTTACGCTGTTGTGCAAATGATACATAAGTAACACTTTAAAGCAGGAGATGGATCATTAGAGATGCAAAGTAATTGAGTATCTGAAAAAATCAGAACTTAAAGATAGTACCGACAGCCCGAATCGAACGGGCGACCTACAGAATAAAAGGACAGCCATCTAATTTTTACAAAATCACTTGATTCACTTATTGAGATGAAGCAAAATGCTGACATTGGCTATGAATTGTGAGAGAGGTGATTTATGGGTTGGATAGTAAATAATCAAGTGATAGCGACAGGTTATAGAAACGAGAACGATGCATTTGTTTTAGTTTTAGGTTCTAACTGTACTAATAGAGGTGAGATACAACATTGGGCGGATACTCATATCGATACTGTGTTCGGAGGGGGCCATGTGATGGGCGTTTACAAGGCAGAGCGTGGACAAGAAAAATGTTTTGGCCCTCGCCATGGGTACCATGGGTATAGTGGCTGCTTAACATTAGATCAACAATTGGATACTGGGAAAAGTGCTCTGGTTTTTCCTACCACCACATTTTCTGATGGAGATCCTAAACGTCTGCAATTTGTTATTGATGTTGATTTTGCTCTAAGTGCAGAGCTTTTGCCCCTTATTAATGAAGGCCGTGGCCAAATAGATGCTACCAAGAATCGAACGCTTTTAAGCAATGAGCTGCTTCGCTTAGGGTGGAAGCAAGTTACAAGCATAGCAGTAACACATGGTGCGACGAGTACTAATAACACCCCAGCTCGCAAACCCTGGCATTTTTTTGGTTTGAGGTAAGGACAGGAAGCCCCCTAATATTATCTTTATTGCCACAAAGAAAAAGGGCGATGAACCGGTGTCGCCCCTTCCTAATCTCCATATCTTGATCAATTATCGTAAAAAACTTGAACATCAATTAAAGGACAGTCACTATAAAATTAAGATGACTGTCCTCTTGTTTGTGATGTTGCAATCATTAAAACAGTATTTATGTTCCTAAACATTTTTTAGTTTCTACTAAATCCCCATCTATTGAGTAGCTCCAATTGGGGCCAGTTAAAATAAATTTGTCGCCTTGCCAAAGGTAAGTGCATAGTAAAAGTTGGGTTTTATCATACTCTTTGCCCTCGCGAGGATAGCTCATAAAACGTAAATATGTTTTTCCCTCTTTAGTAATAGCAAATGGATTAGCAGTATGTAAATAAAAGCTACTCATATCTTTACCTATTAGTAAATTATTAATTATAACTTGATCTAAGTTAACATATAGTAGCTTATTATCTTCTTCCTTAAAAATAGTCACTGCATTAACATGTCCTGAACCGCCTGTTGAGACCAGTGCATATTCAACATTGCCTTCATTGCTAAAATCGCCCTTATAAATCTCTATTTTTTCTTTCCAAGGTGTAAATATTTGCCCATCCTTATTCATCGTTATATTTGCAATATCTCTGCTAGTACTTTGTGGCAATAGACGTATTATTCTTTTTTTCTCGTCAAGACTGCATGGCACAATAGCAGTTGATCCATCGAACGGAAGCTGAATACGCTTTAAGGATTTAACATATTCAGCCTGTTTAGTCGGCAACTCCTCTGCCCATCCTGAAAGGTTAAGCACTATCAATAGGCATAAACTCAATACCAATTTATTAAACATCATTAACCCCCTTTCCATATGATATCACGCACCAGATAGTACCCGTGGCCTTGATGGAACGAAGTGACATCAAAGTTTCGATTGTTAAATTAAGAGCAGAAGACAGCCATCTAATTACCTTTGGCTTAACATCGCACCAGTTCAACAGGCTATAAGTTTGTATTTGAACAAAACTGTTTACCCTAATTTTTTATAAGAAATAAAACATATCCGATTAAATTATCCTTATTGTCATACAATCCTTCACCAGTCAGATTCAATGTTTTAATGTCGGTCGCTTCAACTAAAGGAAAGTCGGCTGAGGCAGAAGGTTTTCGCTGGGAAGGAATAGCGCTTGTTATTTTCTTAAAATATTCATCATCTAATGCCACAGGAAAAAGTTGGTAATAATCCTTATCTTTAATGTTTATATTTGTTTTTCGACAAACCTCATTCCCGGGTGTAGAAAAGCCTAATAACAGCCCACTTTTATCATAAATGGCCATGCCGATTATTTTATTAGGTAAACTATTCACCATCCAATTCAGTAAATGAGAGAGATGATTTTCGTATGTTTCTGCTCGCAATGGTTTGTAACTTTGGGGATCTTTGGCCATTTCCGCCTGATCCTGCCGTACCTTTTCTAAGACCTCGACGCGGTTTAGCTTTTCCTGTTCACCGACATAAGTAGCAAGATAAGGAAAATCGAGCATTTCCGACACACTGCTATACATCATCTGGGTAGAGGCCCACAGAGGTGCAGTGAGAAAAAAACAAAAAAGAACGAATGTGACTTTAAGGAAATGAAGCATTGACACCCTCCTTTCTACCCGATAACCAGTAGGTGAGCTTCTAGTTAGGAAATAAATTTTATTGTAAAACATGAGCAGGAAACCAATGTATGCTTAACAACGAATGATAAATGGATTTCGCTCAATGCACTAATTATAGCGTTATTATCTGTGGAATAACACCCAAAACAGCTAATAGCCACAACACATACATCGACAAAAAAATTTAAAGTTTTCTTAATAGCCCCTGCCATAGGCATATACCTGTTAACAAGTTTTATTTACTAAATTTAACTGGATAAAATCACAAATTGAATGCCTGGACATTTTTAAGTATTTACGAAATTATTTTAATAGTAAATCATCAATTACTTCCATGCAGATTTCTGGTAGCTTGCACGAGTCATCAAGGCAATCTTTGATGGCAGAAATAGCTTCTCTAATATCCACAGGTAATTCATCGGATGGTGCACTATCACCTGGCCAAGAGGCATCTCGAGTTGCTTTGTCTGGCCAGCGTGAATAAGCCAACCATAAACCATCTTCTGTGTGATGAAGACATGACCCTAAGGCACCACGCTGTTCTACAAAATAACAGGCAATTTTATTCCAGAGTTTTTTATAGTCGACCTCACGCCCGTGTTTGACATAACCTCGATAAATAACCGCAAACATGTTTGACTCCATAATTAGAACAAGGATGTTTTTTCTATCGCCTCTCTTATCCTGTTTTCTGATAGCAGTGATGCCGCTGCTTTTATTGTATTAGACCCAAATACAATGAGCAAGAAAAGTAAACAATCTCGAAACAGTTGCTACTGAAGAATCAGTATCCTCTTCATGGTTATATACGCCAATACTCGATTACCTTTATTCCAAAATAAACCTGCAAGGGAATTAACAGTGTACTTAAGCTCAACATATGAGCCTGATGAGTCTGACGACGCATCTGTATCACTTTGAAATTTTGACTCTGCATCTCGTTTTAATGTCTTGGTTTGCTCTTGAAAAAATGCTTGGTCAACACTATCAAATAATGGTTGCACTTGTCCAAGTAACAAATGGTATGTAGGGTTATTTTTTGCCGACTCATGCAAATCCCGAAGAAAAAAGACAGCAGTTATATTTATTCATTTAAAGCCATATTTACCGATGGCTTCTAAAAATTTACCCAAAAGGTAAAAATTGCACCGCAAAATTAATCTGTCAATTTTAAATTTCGGATAAATTTGAAAAAAACTATTTTTTTTTAATGAAGGGTCTCTTGGTATCAGTAAGGGGGTTTGCTCTTCAGCTCTTTGATTGCGATTGAAAAAACCTCTTCTTCTCAATCCGGTGTAAGAAGTAGGTGCTTTTAGGACATCAACGAGACCAGCCCTATGAACTTCCTCGTGGCCTGAAGCTCCTTCCACGGAATCAGTAGAAGAAAAACTGGAAGAAGACGGGGAGTGAGGAGTTGGGGCTTCACCAGGCGTCGATGAGGCCGTCTCTTTTCTTCTGGCACGTTCTTCAGCAATAACATGCAAGACAGGCCCTGTTAAACGCCCAAACACCTGATGATCTCGACTGTGAGGATCTGAATCAAATTCAGCTCCATACTGCATTAAAAGTCTTACTACATTGAGATACTTCGCACTCGCAGCCAGCATTAAAGGAGTATAATTGTTTTTATCACGAACAGAAACTTTCACGTGATGTGCTAACAAATATTGAACAGTTTTTTCAAGCCCTAATGCAGCAGCATTATGTAAAAGAGTATCATTATCACCAAATTCTTGGCGGAGAATCTCTTCACCATGAACTTTTACTAATTCATCAACTCTATTTAATTCACTTCTAAGCATGGCATTTCTTATCTCAAGGATTATATCTTGCCCTCCAACCATGATAGGTCCTCCACTTATTTACTATTTTTGCGAGGGTGAATGTTTTCTTTTTAATTGTTCTTTAAGATCCGCAACCTCATTTTGCAAGGTATTCACCTGCGCTCCCATTTCTAATTTTTCGACCCTTACTTGCTGTAATTCTTCTTTTTTAGTGCGTAATTCATCTGCTAACTGTAGATTTTCACCACCTATTTGTTGAATTTTACCATCTCTTTCCCTTACTTGTCCTCTTAATTCTTCAATTGACTGCTCATTCTCTATTATTATTTCTCTTAAGCTAGTAATTTGGCGATGCATTTCTGCTACCATAGCCTGTAGATATTGGCTATTTAATATTTCACGAGGATTGCTTGCAGCTAAAGCTGCAAACTCTCTTTCAGCAGTTTCTAAAGCTTGCTTTTGTGAAGCTAAGTTTGCTTTATCTTGTGTATCATTCTGATAAGATGTTTTTAGACGCCATAATATCGCCGCACTAGCAAAGCTAAATAAACTTCCTCCTGCAGTTATTGAATAAACAACTATTTTCCACCAATCATCGCTAGGATCGGTCGCATTGATAGCATTAGTAGCAGTTGTTTGAATTGCATTAATACTTGATAAAATAAAGGTGATTTTTGCTACAAAAAGTGAGATATCAAGCGCTTTATTATTCTTTGCTTTTTCTTCAATAGTTGCTTTTAACTCATTAATTATTGACGTTAAATTATTAATTTTTTCTTTCAGTTGATTCATGTCAGCAATAACATTCAAATTACGTTGTTCTGGGCTCAATGTTCTTTGTGCTTGCGCAGAAGAAGCCGCCGTTGTTGACACAGATCTTAATGCCACAGGTTGAGCGCTGGGCCCACCTCTCCTAGCATCTTCCATAGAAGAACTCGATGAAGAAGGTGAGGACTCTCCCCCTCGTTCTAGATCGCGGGAACCACCTCCCGCCACCTGTTTGTTTTTCTTTTGCCTACCCATAATTATATCCACCCATAACTTGTTATATAAATAACTAATATCATGTTTGAAGCCGTCTGTAAACAGCTAAGCCGAAAGAAAGTTAATTTATTGAATGGATGATTAGAATTTCTAGAAGTATAGCAACGGGCAATCCATTTTAGAATTAATTAAAAAATTAAACATAGTTTATTTTGCAAATAAAAGTGCAAATAAAAGGACAGCCATCTTGTTTTGGGATAATCGTTAAGTGTCATTCATTTTTGGCTTTAGCCCCGATGGAGCAAAGCGAGCGTAGCCTTGATGGAACAAAGTGACACCACGGTTTCAATCTTTGAATTGAAGCAAGACCCATGATATCGCTTCGCTCCGTCAAGGCTACGATTGCTTACCAATAGGTAAATTATGTTAAAACTTTACTAATATATCAAAAAACGATATGCTATATAAGTTATAACATTTTAGAGTGTTCTTATGAAAGTGCTTGGATTTATTAATGAGCTTCAAAGCCATGGTCGTTATTCTTTTACGGTTTCAGAAGCCGAGAAAGCCTTTCAACTTACAAAAGTTGCCACCTTGAATGCCTTACATCGGCTCAAACAAAAAAAGCAAATCGTCAGCCCAGCTAAGGGTTTCTACCTTATCGTTCCTCCCGAATACCAAGCTTTTGGTTGTCTTCCGGCGGATATGTTTATTTCTGATTTGATGAAATATCTTAATATGCCCTACTACGTTGGTTTTTTAAGCGCTGCACAATTTTATGGGGCTGCCCATCAAAAACCACAACGCTTCCAAGTTGTAACATCAAAAAATCGTGCACCCATTCAATGCGGTAGAATTTATATTGAATTCATTGCTAAGAAAAATATCCTGCAATTTCCTACAAAAAAATTTAATACTCCTACAGGCACCATTGAGGTAGCAACGCCCGAGGTAGTTGCTGCTGATTTAGTGACTGCCCCCCAGCATTCTGCTGGTATTAATAATGTAGCTACTGTGTTACAAGATTTAGTAGAATCAATTGACTCACAAAAACTTGTAATACTTACTGAAATAAATCCTCAACTATTCTGGGTGCAACGTTTAGGGTACTTATTGGATTTTTTAGGTTTTAACAAAATTGCTAATGAGCTTGTCCTTACTCTTGCTCACAAAAAATTATATTGGGTTCGCTTGGTATCCAGCATACCATATAGATCTTTAGAACTAAATTCTAAGTGGAAAATTATTGTAAATACTGCGGTGGAGCCTGATGAATGATACCAATAGCTTATATCACTGAATGGAAAAACGTTGCACCATGGGCAGATGATGCACAGGTAGAGCAAGACTTGATTTTATCTAGAGTCATCGTAGAAATTTTTAATGACCCCTATCTTAAACAGGAATTAGCCTTTCGAGGGGGCACTGCTTTACATAAGCTATTTTTTTCACCCGCAGCTCGTTATAGTGAAGATATTGATTTAGTGAGAGCAAGTAAAGGACCTATAGGAGAAATCATTGATAAGCTAAAAGCCCAGCTTTCCCCATGGCTAGGGAATCCTCAAATAATCCGTACCGCACGAAGTGTCAAATTAAGATATTCATTCATGACGGAAAAATTACCAGCGTCTAAAGCTCGAATCAAAATTGAAATTAACATTGAAGAAAGTTTTTCAATTCTTGATCGTCTGGAAAAAGATTTTTCTGTAACCTCTCAGTGGTTTACTGGGTTTTGTCAAGTGAATACATTTCATTTCCACGAGCTAATTGCCACAAAATTACGCGCTTTGTACCAAAGAAAAAAAGGAAGAGACGTTTTTGATTTGTGGCTTGCAATAAATCATAACAACTTTGATCCTAAAGCAATTGTAGATATATTCCTTGAATACATGAAAATGAATGGCGAAGGCATTATTACACAATCTTTATTTGAGAAAAATCTAGATTCTAAATTGCACGAACCTTCTTTCCTATATGATATAGGCATACTATTATCTCCTGAATTATTGCAAACGCATGCAAGACCAATTTCTTCACCAGATGGTATTCTTATTACTGCAGAAAATGGAATCCATATTACTACCGAAGGATGGAGCCTGGCCGATGCAGCAAAGGAAATAAAAAATCAATTCTTAATATGGTTGCCAAAGTAGGAAGCCACTAAATTTAATAGATTGTCCTAGCAGAATCTAATATGGATGAACTAAGACTTTTGATGGCCGTCCTTTTATTTTTATAAAGATGAATGATAGAGCCCTAGATCTTTTATTACGTCACTCGCTCAATGCTTAATTTTTTTGTTTTTACTTTACTCATAGGCACAACAAAGATGAGTGGACATGCTATTAAATGATACTAATTAACAAATAAGTTTTTGATAAGGAATTAAAAATTATGACGATCCCTTCTTGTTATGAAAATTGGCAAAGAAAAAAGATGGGCATGAGATAATGAGTATTGGAGAATACCCACTGTTTACTGATGCCTGTTTTATTAAAGGTGAAATTTTAAATGAAAACAGCCCATATCAGATATTAAATCCAGATGTTTTTAACGGTAACAATGTAATTGTCATGAGATTAATCCTTCGCCTAGAGGAATACTCTGTCACACAAGCAACTGCTCCCACCGAACTAAATACTCCTAGAATTTCAGCTACAGAGAGCGCTCCTTTTGATTTTTATTTAGAAGGGAATACACCCGATCAAATTGCAGTTATATTATCTTTATGCCTAGGTATTAGAATTAAGGCGGGTACAATCAATAGATTATTTGATACGAATGGTGATAATTATGGGAAACCTATTGCTCATATGGCACATACTAACCCCTCTGCAGTCCGTCTAGTAGGTGAGCACGCAGTTTTACCTAGTGCTTTAGAAAATATTTATGATCAAAAGAAAAAATTTTCATTAGATAGCGCCGAATCTTACTTTTCATCTTTTATGCAATTAAACACTGAACAAGCCACTTTATTGATTCGCGCAGCCAAATTGTACCGCGATGCATTGTGGTTGATCGAATCAGAACCACAATTGTCTTGGATTATGCTGGTTTCAGCCATAGAAGTTGTAGCAAAGGAACATATTAAAACGGATAATGACCCTGTAAATATTTTCCGAGATAAAGAAGAGGCTTTAGCTACTGAGGTTGAAAAACATGGTGGAACAGATTTATTACTTAAAATTGCTAATCTATTTGTTGAAAAAAAATGGGTTGGCAAAAAGTACTTAAAATTCCTTATTGATTTTCTTCCTGAACCACCATCACCTCGAGTCCCCGAGAGCATGCAGATTGCTTGGGACAAGCTTAAACAAAATAGTGGTAAAAATCCTCTCATGACCATATACAATTATCGTTCCAAGGCATTACATAGCGGGACCCCTTTTCCACTTGACATGTGCTATATGCCGCGACTTCCAGGTATACCTTATGAATTAGCAGAAAAACCCAACAGCTCTTTATTCATTGCAAAAGATGGACAAAGCCAAAAAGTGGAAGTTGGACCGATGATGTTAAGCCTTTTTGAATATATAGTTAGAAATTCGCTGCTGAATTGGTGGAAATCATGTCTTAAGGAGAAAATGAATCCAAGTGATGACAACAAACTATGAGGAGTTTGATAATTAATGCTTTATTGGGTTTAATTCGCCCAACCAAGAACATGATTAAAATAGATATTTTCCTTGTTGTTTGCTTGTATTCCTAACCCCGGCCTAACCCCACCTTTTTTGAAAAAATCACAAAACCTCTAACCCATTGATTTCAATGGTGCCGACAGCCCGAATCGAACGGGCGACCTACTGATTACGAATCAGTTGCTCTACCAACTGAGCTATGTCGGCGGCGAATGGCCATTATACGAAGAACATATAAGCCAAACAAGTTTTTTTACTTTGCATTTATTCACTTCCTAATTTATTCTATAAGTTTTGCTATGGGCATGAAGAGTTTTGCCCGTTTCTATTATGTATGCAAGGAGACAAGAGATGAGAAAGCAGCGGTTTCTTGGGTTCACGTTGATTGAGCTACTAATTGCAATTGCTATTATTGGTATTTTGGCGGCAGTAGCGTTGCCTGCTTATCAGAACTATGCGATTCGCGCTAAAGTTAGTGAAGCATTGGCAGCGATGGGGCCAGTTAAGGCGTCAGTTCAAGAGTATTTTACGACGCATGGGGTAACACCCACACCTGAACAAATTACAATTCCTAATAACGGTAATGATGGGCACTATGTTGGGGCAATTACCTTGTCAGGTGGTGGTGGGACCCCACCCGGAAATAATGTGGTGATTACGGTAGAGTTGAGTAATGATCCAGTTGCTAAATTGGGCGATGCAGCAGGCGGAACTATTACTTTGACGGGAACACCTAGTAATACGACAGGAACCATTAACTGGTTCTGCGCTCAAGGCACGCTTTCTACGGTTTATTTGCCAGCCTCTTGCCGAAATTAGAGAATAAAAGAGTCCACAGATCCCCGCAAAAGCGGGGATGAACCTGCCTATCTTACCTTGCAAGATACTCCCCCATTGCTTCTCACAGCAACTCCCGTTATCCTGTTATATCATTTTTACCCTAGAAGTCGTTTCCATCATGTCGCAAAAACTCTTTATCAAAACCCACGGCTGTCAGATGAATGAATATGATTCATCGCGTATTGCCGATTTATTGAAAAAAACCCATGAATTAGAGTTAACCGAAGATATTAACCAAGCGGATGTGTTGTTGATGAACACCTGCTCTATTCGTGAAAAGGCACAGGAAAAAGTATTTTCCGAGTTAGGACGTTGGCGAGAATTAAAAGAAGCAAAACCGCATCTTGTTATTGGTGTAGGTGGCTGTGTGGCGAGTCAGGAAGGTGATGCGATTATCAAACGCGCGCCTTTTGTTGATGTCGTATTTGGGCCACAAACATTGCATCGCTTACCGCATTTATTAAAACAAGTAAAAATTACTGAAATGCCAGCCGTTGACGTTTCATTTCCTGAAATTGAAAAATTCGATAAATTACCAGAACCGCAAGCTAATGGCATAAAAGCCTATGTTTCGATTATGGAAGGTTGTAGCAAATATTGTAGTTTCTGCGTAGTGCCTTACACGCGCGGTGAAGAAGTGAGCCGTCCTGTTGATGATGTGCTTGCAGAAATTATTAGCCTAACAGAACAAGGTGTTCGCGAAATCACACTATTAGGTCAAAATGTAAACGCTTATCGAGGTGTGATGGAAAATGGTCAAATAGCTGATTTAGCTTTGTTAATCGAATGCATTGCTGAAATAGATGAAATTAAACGCATTCGTTATACCACCTCCCACCCTGTTGAATTTAGCGACAGATTAATTGAAATTTATGCAACCGTGCCTAAATTAGTCAATCATTTACATTTACCTGTGCAAAGTGGCTCCGATAGAATTTTAGCGTTAATGAAACGCGGGCATACAATATTAGAATATAAAAATAAAATTCGCCGCTTACGTAAAATCCGTCCAGAATTAAGTATCTCGTCCGATTTTATTGTTGGTTTTCCTGGAGAAACAGAAAAAGATTTTACTGATACAATGAATTTAATTCATGAAATTAGCTATGATAATAGTTTTAGTTTTATTTACAGCCCACGTCCAGGGACACCTGCTGCAGATTTAACTGATGATTTACCTCTATCAATTAAAAAAGAACGATTGGCAATTTTACAAGAACGTATTGTGGTCAATACGCTGAAAATTAGCCAAGATATGGTAGGGACGATACAATCTATTTTAGTAGAAGGCACTTCCCGTAAAGATAAAAGCCAATTACAAGGACGAACGGAAAATAATCGCGTAGTTAATTTTGCGGGTTCTTGTGAATTAATTGGGGAATTAATTGATGTGGAAATAACGGAAGCGTTGCCTAATTCGTTGCGCGGAATTTTAGTTTAAAATTCTGACTTTTCTACGAAGGAAGGATCGCAAGTAAATTATAATTTCTTTCTTCGTAGCATTTCCCCCACCCTCGCGAGCGCAGGAAAGACAAGCCGAAAGAGCAACCCGTGTGAAACGGGTTTCTTGCAGTGCAAAATAATAATCATTTAATTCATTTTTACATTAATTCCCTTCTTCATTCAACTTTGGATACAGGTCAATTACCCTCCAAAATCTATTAATGGCATCTGCTATTAGGTAAGATGAAATGAGAGTATTTTATTTTTTACTAGCAGTTGCAGTGGATGCATAAGGCCAAGTAGTAGTGAGGTTTTTTTATGCCTAATACTGATTTTAATGCTCCGATGGCAGGTGCAGGACCAATGAATAATGCGCAACGAACTCAACCTGCAAGTCCATCAGCTACACCAGTAACTGTACCCCAAAGAAGTGGGTTTATAGATGGTGAGATACACTCTTCTGTCCCCGAAGGACGACGTGATACTAGCGCTCCATATGATGATTGGCAATTTCGCATAGCAATATTTCCAACACAAGAGAACTTAAATAAAGCTTATCAAGCTGTGGCACCTATTCTCGATGCAGCAGGTGTAGACTGGAAAATATTACTGCTAAATGGTGAAGGCATTTCAACCACTGATAATCCAGCTATTAAATGGGATGGAACAAAAACAGCTTCGGATAGAGATCAACGCGGAAAAGAGTTATGTGTTTATATGCGCCGTGATACCGTAACTCAACGCTATGAAAAAACACCGCTAGAATGGCGAAATCTCATGTTAAGTTGCTGGCAAGCCTTAGAAACAGCAGGAGTGCAATATGGCTATATGCCAGCACCTTATGGAGATAAGCCGATTACTCTAGATAACAGCTTTCCAACGCCTTTTTCTTACACTTCAAACAAAGGGTATGATGATCGCGATGGAGTATTAAAAAAAGGTAATTTTAATCCCCATCAAACCGATGGAAGCAATGATCCGCTTTATGGCATGCAAATTTCATCAGCTGCTTTACAACGTTTTAATATAGCGCCTGGAACAACATTGGTGTTATTAAAAAGGCAACAGGAATATTTGACTCAACATTATGCAACTCAAGTACCCATTGTAAGAGAATCTTTTGCAGCGATTACCACGGATACTACTTGGCAACAACGTGCATTGTCCAACTTAGCAGAAATTAGTCAACTAGTAGCGCCTAGCGCTAGTGAAGAATTAGATGTAGCTGGTTATCAAAGGCAAATTGCAACTAATAAAGCCCAAATTGATGAGCTCATGAAAGCGTTTATAGAAAATACTCCTCCCTCAGTTGAGAAGGAAAGTCTTACCTCATCAAAAATAGCAGAGTATATTGAGTCATTACTTAAAACGTTTAATAAAGAAGTTAATCATCCTAAAGCTAATGCTGCAGATATAACTGATGCATATAATAAATTATTTGCTGCTATAAAATTAACAGAACATGCATTAAGTTCAGGAGCAGACAAAGCAGCTGATGTAAATTTAGGTGAACATCAAGAAAGATTTGATGAAATTTAAAAAGAAGTAAGAGGAAAAGTAGCTCTTGTTATGGAGGAGGTGGCTGCAACCAAAAGAGATTTTAGTGGCGTATCGACAGAAGGTGTTCAACGAATTTTGGGGCCTAATATTGATACTCAGCAAATTAATCAAAAGATAGATAGCAACCCTCGAGCGGCTCAAAAGATTTATCGACAACTCATGCATTTAGATAGAGAACATGTAAAATTAGAAAATATTCCTGAGAAAATTTCTGTTTATGTAAAATCAGTTCAAAAAAATTTAAGCGACCGAATTGATACGCATATTGCTAAACGTCTAGCTGCTTACCCAATATTTATGCGCAAATTTGGCCCTAAAGAACGAGCCTTGGTGGAGCTAAAAAATGCAATAAATGCAGCAACAGATAGTAAAGGAATTAAAGATGCTATTACCAGCTGGGAAAAAGCCCCTGTAACAGGCCGAGCTGATGGTGTGACAAATTTACAACTTATGCAGCAACATCGCAATGTGTTTTTTAGTGAAAAGCGTCCCGACGTTGAAACAAGCAGTGATAAACTTTTAAAAGGTATCGAGGTTGCCTGCCAAGTTGAGAGACCTAAACCACGCAACTCCTAACTTGAGGGATCGACTTGCTTTTTAAACACGTTTTTTTGAGATTCAATTTGAAACCCACTACATCGTCATCCCCGCGAAAGCGGGGATCCATCGGATAGTCAACATCGTATGGATCCCCGCTTTCGCGAGGATGACGATGTAGATAGATCCTCCGTAAATGGGGCTCTGAGGGAGCTCAAAAATATTTGACGCAGCTCCTACCCCTCTGTTAACATTTCCCTTATCGCTTACGTAAAGGTAACGTGCCATGAGCATCTGCAAAACTATCATTACCCTGACCAAGGGCACCCTCACCGCTTGAATAGGCTCTTCTTAAAGTCTATACAATTTTTTATAGCATTAATTTATCTACAAATTATCATTATTTTAATTTAACGAGGCCGTTATATGCGTAACTTATTACAACGAGTCCAAGCATCGGATATGTTTATCCTATTTATTATATTAATTACTGTCACTACAGCAGCGATGGAAACCGATGTGTTTGTACCTAGTTTTCCTGCAATGCAAAATTATTTTGCAACGACTGAGGTTATGATCCAGCTTGTTGTTGGCATAAACTTTTTAGGTATTTGTCTTGCCAGTTTATTTTATGGGCCATTAGCTGATACTTACGGCAGACGACCGGTATTAATTTCTGGTTGTGTGATTTTCTGTATCGCCAGTATTGGTTGCCTAATTGTAGATAGCATAGAAATGCTGCTTTTTTGGCGTTTTTGGCAAGGTGTTGGTACTAGCGCCTCATTTGTAGCGCCGGGTGCTATTCTTTATGATCTTTACAATAAAGAGCAAGCAGCAAAAAAATTGGGCATTATGAATAGCTTGATTACACTTGCGATGGCAGGCGCGCCTATTGTTGGTAATTATTTAGCCGGTAATTGGGGATGGAAAGCAAATTTTATTCTATTATTAGTGCTTGCTTTTATCTCGCTAATTATTGTGGTATTTGGTTTGAAAGAATCACATCCTGTTGAAAAACGCACCTCATTACAACTAAAAAGTATCTATACGGGTTACCAACAGCTAATGATTCATCCACAAGCATTAGGTATTTTATTGATCATTGCCTGCATTTTCTCAGGGCACATGGTATATATCAGTAATCTTTCCTTGATTTTTATTAATAATCTAGGTGTTGATCAAACATTATATGGGTTTTATCAAGGCGCGGTATTACTTGCTTTTGGTTTGATGAGTGTATTTAGTAGCAAAGTGATTAGCCACTTTGGCATGCATACTACCAAAAACTTAGGTATGGGATTAATTGCGATAGGTAGTTCTTCATTATTATTGGTTAGCTTTTTAGCACCCACTAATCCTTTATTGATTACCATTGCCATGTCGATAAACAGTATGGGTTTTGCATTAGGAATCGGTATTATGTTTGGTGAATATATGGAAATTTTCCCTGACTTAAAAGGTATTGCCTCTGCCCTATCCAACGCGACACGGTTATTATTTATCGCTTTGATGGTGGCATTATCTGGTATATTATTTAACGGAACTATCATGCCAGTAGCCGTTATGGTATTTGTATTTTTCCTATTATCTTTAGGAGCACAAATATTATTAGTACGTTACTATCCAACTGTTGAAGTAAAAACTATTGAACATGAACTAATGATTTAATGGAGAAAGTTGATGGCGCAAAGCACATCCACGACACATTCGCCTATGATGCAGCAATATTTGCGCATAAAAGCAGATTATCCTGATAAATTATTACTTTATCGGATGGGTGATTTTTATGAATTTTTTTACGATGATGCAAAACATGCGGCATTTTTATTGGATCTTACCTTAACCTCCCGCGGGCAATCTGCGGGTGAGCCTATTCCTATGGCTGGTGTGCCGTTTCATGCAGTGGAAGGCTACTTACTCAAATTACTGCAAAAAGGTGAATCTGTTGCAATTTGTGAGCAAATTGGTGATCCCGCTACCAGTAAAGGCCCTGTAGAAAGACAAGTAACGCGTATTGTTACACCAGGAACTATCACTGATGAAGCGTTATTAAATGAGTATCAAGATAATGTACTGGTTGCAGTGCATAGTGAAAATGGACAGCAATTTGGTATTGCAGCACTAGATATTACTAATGGTCGATTTTGCGTGTGTGAAGTGGAGAATGAGACGGTGTTGCAAAGTGAATTACAACGATTGCATCCGGCGGAATTATTATTAGCGGAAAATCAGGCCGCAAACCATAGTAATAAATACACAGTGTGTCGACGTCCTATTTGGGATTTTGATCTTAAAAGTAATTATAAATTATTGTGCGAGCAATTTAGTACGCAACATTTAGGTGGATTTGGTTGTGATGGATTAACGTTGGCTATTCAGGCGGCAGGAGCTCTATTACGCTATATTCAAATAACACAATGTACTGTGCAAGCATTGGCGCATATTCAATCACTACATGTTGAAAATATTGATGATACGATTTTTCTCGATGCAACTACGCAACGTAATTTAGAATTAATTACCAACTTGCAAAATAAAACCGATAATACCTTGGCTAGTGTGATGGATAAAACAGCGACACCAATGGGAAATCGTTTATTAAAACGCTGGTTATTACGCCCTTTGCGTCATCGCGATACCTTGACGCAGCGACAAATGGCGATTCGTCAATTACAAACAGTTGGCGAAACTTTATATGATTATTTACGAAAAATTGGCGATATGGAGCGCATTGTAGCGCGAATTAGTTTGCGTTCAGCGAGACCACGCGATTTATTGCAATTGCGTCAAGCTTTATCGCAATTGCCAGCCATTAAAAAATTACTTAGTAAATTAAACGCTCCTTTATTACAGCAGCTGGAAAAATCCATTGATTCTTTTGATGAGTTACTCGTTACGCTACAAAAAGCATTAGTCGATAATCCACCGACATTAGCACGTGAAGGTGGCGTTATTGCACCTGGTTATGATCAATTACTCGATGAATTACGATCTTTACATGTCAATGCCGGACAATTTTTAATTGATCTTGAAACGCAGGAAAAAGCTCGAACGCAATTAAGCAGTTTAAAAGTGGGTTTTAATCGGGTACATGGTTATTATATAGAAATCAGCAAAGTACAAGCATTACAAGCGCCAACCAATTATATGCGCCGTCAAACATTAAAAAATGCTGAGCGTTTTATTACGCCCGAATTAAAATCTTTTGAAGACAAAGTATTAAGCAGCGAAGAAAAAGCGTTGGCCCGCGAAAAAATATTATATGATGAATTGCTAGATACGTTATTACGGGTTTTAAAACCCTTACAAAACACGGCTATTGCATTAGCACAAATCGATGTGCTTAATAATTTAGCACAGTGCGCTATGCGTTTGCACTGGGATTGCCCTACATTGACGGATAAAAAAGAAATTATTATCGAACAAGGGCGTCATCCTGTTATCGAGCAGCTCACTGAATTACCTTTTATTCCTAATGATATTTGCTTAGATGCTACACGTCACACCTTATTAATTACCGGCCCTAATATGGGTGGAAAATCCACTTATATGCGTCAAACCGCATTAATTGTTTTACTAGCTCATATCGGTAGTTTTGTGCCAGCTAAAAAAGCACAGATCGGTAAAGTCGATAGAATTTTTACTCGAATTGGCGCTTCCGATGATTTAGCCAGCAATCGCTCGACTTTTATGGTGGAAATGACGGAAACAGCGACTATTTTACATCATGCAACTGAACACAGTTTAATTTTATTAGATGAAATTGGCCGTGGCACTAGCACATTTGATGGTTTATCGCTTGCATTTGCTTGTGCTACGTATTTAACAGAACAATTACATCCTTATGTGTTATTTGCAACGCATTATTTTGAATTAACAGAATTGGCTGAGCAATTAGCAGGTTGTGCGAATATTCATCTTGCGGCAGTAGAACATGAAAATGGGATTGTATTTTTACATAGCGTGCAGGAAGGTGCTGCTAGTAAAAGTTATGGTTTGCAAGTGGCACAATTGGCTGGTATTCCACAGTCAGTATTAAAAATGGCACAGCAGAAATTAGAGCAACTTGAGGCTACGCGATTTACGGATGATGGTGCCAGGAAGGTTGTAATACCTAAACAATCAGCTAGTGAGCCCCACCCTATTGTGAAAAAAATACGCCATTTATCAATTGATAATTTAACACCGCGTGAAGCGTTAGCGGTATTATATCAATTGCAAGGGTTGGTCACAGAAATTGAGCCATCCTAAGCATTTTTTCAAAGCGTAAAGCTAAGTGGACGAATAATCGTTAACTGTTGGCGCACAGCTATTGCTACTGGATCCGTCTCATCTACCGTAACCGGCTGTGCATCTACTTCTAAACTGCGTCTTACTTCCGCTCTTATCATATAAGGAGCACTATATTCAAGGAACGTGTTTGCTATATATCGCGGTACGCCCAACCAATTACGTGCAGATGCTTCTCTTATAACTTTTTGAAAAAGCTCTACATCGTGATTAGATGATTGGCATGCTAATCTCCAAGCAAGTGCTGAGCGACTGCCACCACTAACACTAATATGTTTTAATAGATATTCAACTTTTTCTCTGGTGGTCTCAAATCGATTTAAATAACCCACCAAATTGGTTTTCCAAATTCCTTGCTGTGCTTCTCTTAATGCTGAGTAAATGGGTATATATCGACACTCAATAATTTCAAACAACGCATCGATAATTTCTGTTTGCTTAGTCAGATTGCCAGGATTAGAAAAACTCTTCATAAAACCTTCAAAGTTATCTAATATAGTTCTTTTTTCCTCATCAACATGATTAATCATAGCTATGATATTGGCGATATTACCAGCCTTACATGTAATATAGAGCTCCGCAGGTACTGCGGTCTCTATCAAAGACTGCATTGTAGTATAAAATTTCACACCATTGACGGGCTTTTGTAGCTGATCTTTCATCGCGTTGTAAATAACCACACATTTATCTTGTTCCGTTTGCACAGCTTGAAGAGTTAAATTAAATCGATTGAGAGAGGATATAATACGTGGTAGTTTGTCCTTAATAGCATTACAAACCACCTGCAATTGTTCAACAGATAATGCTCGCGCTAATTCTTTGAGTCTTAAAAAAGACTGATTGCTTGTGCGTTCATCGGGTTTTTTATTTAAACATAAATAATTCTCTAAAAAGGGCAGTAGCAAATTACATGCTGCCGCCAAATGCTCGCTTGGCACAAATTTAAATACGCTCTGAAACTCTACTGCGCGTGTAAATAGATTGCCTGTACAGGAAAAAACAGTATGCAAATAGGGTTCATAGTGCACTGGATTTAACTGGGATAATGCTAAACCTATAGAAGTTGCACCATCCATAACGAAAGGAAAAGCTTCCTTCCCTGCTGCTTTGTTAACCATAATAATAGTTAAAACTTCGTCTACTTGATTTCCTTTTACTTGAAAGCTATTTTCTCGATTACCTGAAGTAAAATTTCTACAAAGGTGATATGCCTCCCCTACTTGATTCTTAAGTGTTTCACAATAATTGGGCCATGACGAATATGTCCCATCTGCTAACTTCATATAGCATGCCTTATAATCTCCTTTTTTCGCCTGCACATCCAAAAAAATTTTATCTATAGAATCAATGAGCCAATAAACTGTTGTAAAGCTGTTATCACGAAGATATTCTCTTATATGCTTAATAAAGGCACTAAAAGTGATCGGGATCCCTCTATTAAATTGTAAATGCCAGTTGGTAAATCTCGTTCTTTGTGTGTCATCCAGATTATCCCAATACGCTAAAAAATCGAAAAAAACCGCATGAATGTAAGTCTTATAATTCATGTGAATAGTCTCATGTAAAATAGTGAGCATATCAAAAAATGTAAGATTCGGATTGGTTTTCGCCCGTATCCAGCTTTGTAAACTTACAAAGAGCCTTTTGGATCCATCAGTTAACTGTTTGCCATTAAGTAGAAAGTTAAAATTACAAATAGCCGCCTTTTCTACAGAGGTGAGAGAGGTAATTGTTGTATTGTGAAAACTACTCGCAGGATCATCTCTTAACTGCTTAATTTGTTCTGCACTAAGATAAAATGCGGCTAATATCGTTGCAAAATCATGACGAAATAAATGAGGAATACTAATTACAGGCCCAGTCTTTGTTGTATATAATTGCTCACTATAAACAACATTTCCATAGATAGGGGGTTCATCAATTATACCTTCTAAAAGATCCTGTCTACCCGTGATAGTATATTCTGGTAATAACACTCTAAAAATCGCAGCATCGCTGGCTTTCTGTTGAGCGCCTGCATCGTCAACTGCTGTCTGCTCAGCAACTACACCACTATCTTCTGCCTGCTCAACAACTACATCACTATCTTCTGCTATCAATGCAGCGATTCTTCTACAAGATTCATTAACCACATGATGAGGGCATAAAAAATAACCATACCCTGCCGACATAACATCTGCTACTTGACGAGTTAAAAATAGTGATTGAATAACTAACCTAATTAACCGTTTTTGTTCCCTATCCTGGTCACTATCTTTCATAGGCGCAGTAGACATCTCCAACTCATCCCCATTTTGAGATGCTGGCTTGCCCTGTATTTCTTGGATAGCAGAAAGTAAGTTATTTATATTCCGTCCCGTTCTTTTTGCATCCACAATAGTTGATGCAATAAAGGGATGTTCTTGATGGGGCAATAACGTATTAGTAAGTAAAAATCTTAACTTTCTACTCTCTTCTACAAGAATCGCCCTGAGCTCTTCTACCCGCATAACTGCCTCTTTATTAATACAAAAAGTCACAAAACTAACAACTTAACATGGGAAAACTCGAATTACAAGGTACGATTAAGCATAAATGAGACGGAGCGAACAGCTGCCAACTCGGTTTGTACAGCGTTTGTTATTAATTGCTCGGGTTGTTCTGTAAGTTGTACCGGTGAGACAGGAGATGCGCCAAGAGAAAACAGCCCATTTCTTATGAGCAGCGCAAAACCTCCTAAATTACTTTCCGCCTTCGCAAGAACTTCCTGAAGAAGATTAACGTCCCTATCACTCCATCTGCAGGCAAGACCCCAAGCAACGGCTGAGCGAGTGCTTGTGCCAATACTAACGTGTTTTAGTACTAACTCTACTTTCTCTGCTTCACTGCCCAATTTTTCTAAATCATCAACTAAATTAGTCCTCCAAAATCCCCATTGCGCTTTTCTTAATGCTTTGTAAATTGGTATATACCGACACGTAATAACTTGATATAGAGCAGAAATAATTTCCCCTCTTAAGTCTTCATGTGGCAAGTACTCGATAAAGCCTCGATAATTATCTAGCACTGTTTTATCAACAACTGTATTAATCATAACTAGAATATTTACTATGTCGTCTTTTTTGCATTGTTGGTAAAACTCTCTTGAAATGCTAGTGCTAAATCTAAGATATTGCATTACCAGTTGAAATTCCACACCATTGACAGGCTTTAGTTTATCTTTCATCGTGTTGTAAATAAATTCACATTTATCCTGCTCCGTTTCTACGAATTGAAGAAGTAAATTAAATCGATTAAGGGAGGACATAATTCGTGGCAATTTGTCCCTAATAGCATTCAAAACCACTACTAATTGCGGCATCGATAGTTCACGAACTAAATCCTTGAAGTTTAAAAATGTTTGATTGCTTGTGCGCTCATCAGTTTTTTTATTTAAACATAAATAATTCTCTAAAAATGGCAGCAATAAATTAAATACTGTCGCTAGATGTCGGGTTCTTACAAATTTCATTGCCCTCTTAAAATCTACTGCGTGTGTAAATAAGCCGCCTGTATAGCCAAAAATAGTATGCAAATAAGCCTCATAGTGCACTGGATTTAACTGAGAGAATGCTAAACCTATAGATCTTGCACTGGTCATTACTAAAGGGAAGGTTTTTTTGCCTGCTGTTCTCTCAGCTTTAATAATAATAGCTAAAACTTCTTTTATCTTTTGTTTTTCTTGAGAAGACCAAGGATTATCAGGACGCATCTTAACTAATTCTGCAGAGTCAGAGTCGCCCAAAATGCGTTGGCAAAGTTGATGGTCGATCTGTAGTTGATGTGTAAGCAGTGTAATATAGTTCTTTCTCTGCTTTAACTGCATATAGCATACAGTATAATTTCCCTGTTTCGTTCGTACACACCGAAAAATGTCCTCTGTAATGCCAATTAGCCAATAAACGGCTTTAAAGTTATTTTTAGTAAGATATTCTCTTATAAGAGAAACAATATCATTAAAAGAGAGTAATTCTTTACTATGGGAAAAATACCAGTCAGTAAATAAATCTTGTTGTTTATTTGTCAAATTACTCCAGTACCATAAAAAATCCTTAAAAGCCACCTGAATGTAAGTATCATCCTGCATACGAATGGCATCTTGCATCATAGAAAGCATTGCTAAGAAGTTAAGATCTAGTCTGTTTTCTGCTCTCATCCATGCTTTTAACCATAAAAAAAATTTTTTAGGTGCGTCAATTAACATTTTGTCAGAAGACATCCATTTAAAATTACAGACAGCTGCTTTTTCTAAAGGGGTGAGAGGAGTAATTGTTGTTTTGTAAAAACCACTGTTAACATTTGCTTTTAATCGCTCAATTTGTCCTACATCGAGATAGAATGCGGCTAGTATCGTGGCAAAATCATGGTGAAATAAATGAGGGATACTAATTACAGAGCCGGTCTTTGTTGTATATAATTGTTCGCTATAAACAACCATCCCATAGATAGGAGGCTCTTTGATTATACCTTGTAAAAGATCCTGTCTGCCAATGATTGTATAATCTGGTAATAACATTCTAAAAACTGTAGTGTCATCAGCTTTTGGTGGAGTACTTGTAATAATAAATTCTGCTCTCTCTGCAGCATAATCTCTATCTTCATATTCATCTGCTATCGGTCGAGCCATATCTCTATAAATTTCATTGACAATATTGTGAGGGCATAAAAAATAACCGTACCCTGCCGACATCACATCAGTCATTTGACGTCTTAAAAGAACCTCTTTTATAAGGGACGCAATTATAGCCCTTTCTGATTGAATAACGCTTTCTGGCGCAATAACCTTTTTTGACAAATTACCTAAGTCAGATAGCTCTACTTCATTATATGCGATAGGTTTTGTTGAGTCGCGTTGTTTTGCTTGAATACTAGAAAGCAAACGTTGTAGTTCCCGCCCCGTGCTTTTTGTATCCGCAATGGTTAACGCAATAAATGGATGCTCTTGATGCAGCGATAATGTACTAAGTAACGTTCTTAACCTTTTAATCGCGCCCGCAAGATACGCCTGGAATGCTTCTAACTGCATGTATTAACCCCAAACAGCCATAATACTACCAAGTTAACATGGAGTATTTCTGATTACAAGGTAGAATTAAACCTTACAATAATGACTGTCTCCTGTTAACAATAATGTATGAATTAGAGATCATAGATTTTTAATCTCGGCTGTAAGACGCGTTTTTATATCCTCCTATTCCATCAAGGCTACAATATATTTACCGAACAAATGTTACTGGACGAATAGCTGTTAATTCGGTTTCCAGAGCAGCTTTCATTGCCTGATTAACTTCTGCTGTAGGTTGTACTGGTGTAGCAGTAGATGTGCTAAGAGCAAACAGACCATTTCTAAGGAGTAGCACGAAACCTCCTAAATTGCTTTCCGCCTTAGCCATAATGTCTTGAAGAAGATTAACATCCCCATCACTCCATTTGCATGCAAGTCCCCAGGCAACGGCTGAGCGACTGTTTGCACTAATACTAGCATGCTCCAGGACTCGCTCTACTTTCTCTGCTTCACTGTCCAATTTCTCTAAATCACGAACTAAATTAGTTTTCCAAAATCCCCATTGTGCTTTTCTTAACGCTTTGTAAATTGGTATATACCGACACGTAATAACTTCATATAAGGCGGAAGTAATTTCTACTTTTAAGTCTTCGCATGGCAGGCCTGCCATAAAACTTCGGTAATTATCTAACACGGTTTTATCAGCAACTTTATTAATCATAACGAAAATATTTATCATATCGCCTTTTTTGCATCGTTGATAAAACTCTCTTGATATGGTGGTATTAAATGTAAGATATTGCATTACGGCTTGAAACTCCACACCATTGGCAGGCTTTAGCTGATCTTTCATGGCGTTGTAAATACTCACACATTTATCCTGCTCCGTTTGCACAGCCTGGAGAAGTAAATTAAATCGGTTAGGAGAGGATATAATTTGTGGTAGTTTGTCCTTAATAACATCCAAAACCACGACTAATTGCGCCACTGATAGCTCACACACTAAATTTTTGAGGTTTAAAAATGCTTGATTGCTTGTGCGATCATCGGCTTTTTTATTTAAACATAAATATTTCTCTAAAAATGGCAGTAGCAAATTACATACTGTTGCTAAATGCTCATCTGGTATAAATTTAAATGTTCTTTGAAAATCTGCTGCCCATGTAAACAAATTGGCTGTGGAAGAAAAAATAGTATGTAAATAGGTTTCATGCTGTCCTGGATTTAACTGAGAGAATGCTAGCCCTATAGACCTTGCACCAACCATAACCAAAGGAAAAGCTTCATTCCCCGCTGTTTTTTTGCTTTCAATAATAGTTAAAACTTCTTTTATTTGTTCTGGTTTTGCTTCGATAGCCTCTGCAGGTTCAACTGAAAGGAGATTTCTACAAAGGTGATAGGCCTGCTCTAGTTGACTCGCAAGCAGCTTACAATAGGTAGACCAAGAGTCGAGTTCTAACTTCATGTAACATATATCATAATTTCCATTTTTCTCCTGCACATCTAAAAAAGTTCTCTCTATATAAGTAATGATCCAAGAAACCGAGCTAAATTCTTTGAGGTCAAGATATGCTTTTATAAGATTAATACAACTAATAAAAGGAATTGCTGACTCTCTATTAAATTCGAAATGCCAGTGACTAAATTGGATTTTTTTCTGCTCGTTCAGATTATCCCAATATCCTAAAAAATCTTCAAAAGCTGCCTGAATATAAGTATGATCATTCGTACGAACAGCATCTTGCAACATAGAGAGCATTGTCAAGAAATCAAGATCGCGGGTGGTGATTGCTCGCACCAATCTTTGCAAACTTAAAAAAAACTTTTTTGGTGCATCATTTAAGGTCTTGTCATGAGAATCGAGTTTGAAATTACAAACAGCTGCTTTTTCTAAAGAGGTTAAAGGGGTAATTTTCGTATTGTAAAAATTACTCTTTGGATTTAATTTGAGCTGCTCAATTTGGTCTTTATTAAGATAAAATGCAGCTAATATCGTTGTTAAATCATGGCGAAATAAATGAGGAATGCTGATTACAGGTCCAGTCTTTGTTGTGCATAATTGTTCACTATAAACAACCATCCCATAGGTAGGAGGTTCATCAATTATACCTTCTAAAAGATCTTGTGTACCCGTGATAGTAAACTCTGATAACAACACTTTAAAAAGTGCGGAATCGCCAGTTTTCTGTTCAACATCTTTACCCTTATCTACTGTCTTTTGAGTAAACACACCATCATCTGCTACCAATGCAGCGATTCTTCTACAAGATTGATTAACCACGCTGGAAGGACATAAAAAATAGCCATACCCTGCTGACATAACACCCGTCATTTGACGCCTTAAAAAAACCGCCTTAATAACAGAGGCGATTATAGCCCTTTCTGACTGAGTGCCTAAATCGGACATCTCATTAGTATCCTCTGTGGATACCGAGCCGCCTCGTCTGGCTTGAATACTGCAAAGCAAACTTTGTAGTTCCGATCCCGTTCTTTTTGCATCTATAATAGTTAACGCAATAAAGGGGTGATCTTGATGAAGCAGTAGTGTGGCAAGTAAAGCTTTTAATTTTTTAATCTCTGCTGCAAGACACGCCTTTACATCTTCTAACCACATAACCGCCCCTATATCAATGTGAAAAAGTCATAAAACTAACAACTTAGCATAGGAAAATCCGAATTACAAGGTGCGCCTAAGCATTAAGCGGTGGTTGTCCCCAAACTACCAACTTTGTAAAAAAAACTTTTGCTAAACCTTCAAACTAGCGTATAATCACGCGACATTAGGGGTCTTATTGGCCTTCGTTTTACTGTTGAGGAATGACATGCTTACCATTCGTATGGCTCGTGCTGGCGCGAAAAAACGCCCATTTTATCATTTGGTTGTTACTGACAGCCGTAATCGTCGTGATGGACGTTATATCGAACGTTTGGGCTTTTTTAACCCTATCGCTCGTGGCGGTGAAGTTCGTTTGTCCATTAAACAAGATCGCGTTAACCATTGGTTAGCTATTGGTGCACAACCTTCTGATCGTGTGGCACAACTTTTAAAAGACCAACCTGCTGCTGTTAGTACGCAAGACGCTGCTGCTTAATCGTTATGATTGCTCCTGCAGTCTTACCGTTTATAGCAAATCGTATCGATGTACCTATTGATCCCGTTATTATCGGGCAATTAGGCGCACCTCATGGTATACAAGGGTGGATAAAAATCCACTCTTATACCGACTCCCCTGACAACTTATTTACTTATCATCCTTGGCTATGTCAATGGCAGCAAGGTTGGTATGTTATTACCTGTGATAAGTGGCGCGCACAAGGAAAAAGTTTTGTTGGTCATATTGAAGGTTGTGATGACAGAAATATGGCCGGTTTATGCACCCATCTTAATCTTTATATTCCGCGCGCACAATTACCTAAGCTTAGCGATAACGAGTACTACTGGCATGATTTAGAAGGATTACAAGTAATTAATCAAGAGGGAGTTATGTTAGGTACTATTGATTATTTATTTAATAATGGCGCTAGTGATGTCATGGTAATTCGCGGTGATAAAGAACGACTAATTCCTTACGTTTTAGATGATATCATCGTGCGTGTTGATATAGCTAATCGTTGTCTTTATGTTAATTGGGATGCAGAGTTTTAATCATGGATATTGGCATTATTAGCCTTTTTCCTGAAATGTTTCGCGCTATTTCCGATTGCGGTATCACCAGACGTGCTATTGAAAATCAACACGTTCGATTACATCATTTTAACCCTCGTGATGACGCTCCTCTACCCCATCAACGGGTTGATGACAGACCTTACGGTGGCGGTCCTGGTATGGTGATGCAGGTAGCTCCGTTACAAGCAGCTCTTGGTAGAGCAAAAAACCAACTGGGCGATAAAACACCGGTTATTGCTTTATCTCCGCAAGGACAATTACTCTCACAATCTGTATTACAACAATTATCTTCTCAGCCGAAATTAGTATTTGTTTGCGGCAGATATGAAGGAATTGACGAGCGTTTTATGGATTTTGTTGATCTGGAATTATCCTTAGGGGATTATATTTTAAGTGGCGGCGAACTAGGTGCAATGGTGATTATTGATGGTATTATCCGTTTATTACCTGGCGCCCTTGGCGATGCGCAATCGGCATTGCAAGATTCTTTTAGCGAAGGATTATTAGATCATCCCCATTACACAAGACCAGAAATAATCAATGAACAAGTTGTTCCTAGCGTATTATTAAGTGGTGATCATCAAGCGATTAATCGCTGGCGCTCCCAACAAGCATTAGGTCGTACTTGGTTAAAACGTCCTGATTTATTGGAAAAAATGACATTATCAGCAGAGCAACAACTGCTATTGGATGAATTTATAAAAGAACATATGGGATCCTCATGATAAATAAATTACGTATTGTGGTGTTATTTTCTGGCAATGGATCAAATTTACAAGCCATTATTGATGCCTGCCAACAGCATAAAATCAATGCACAAGTGGTGGCCGTAATTAGCAGCAATCCTAACGCTTTTGGCTTAAAAAGAGCAGAAAATGCGCAAATTCCCAGTGCTATTGTTGATCCTAAACAATTTACTACAACAGCAGATCATGATAGTGCTTTGATAAAAACCATTGACAGCTATCATCCTGATTTAATTGTGCTCGCAGGATATATGCGAATTTTAAGTCAAGATGTTGTGGCACATTATTTAGGAAAAATGATTAATATTCATCCCTCTTTATTGCCAAAATATCCTGGATTACATACTTATGAAAAAGCAATTGCTGCTGGAGATAAAGAACACGGATCAAGTGTTCATTTTGTAACCAATGTATTAGATGGCGGACCTTTAATTGCACAAAGTCGTTTGGCGATTTTACCTGATGATACCCCAGAATCATTGGCTGCCCGCAACTTGGTGTTAGAGCATGAATTATATCCTAGGGTGATTGGATGGTTTGCCGAGGGTAAGGTGAAGTTTGAGAATATTAAATCCCAAACTCCTTAACCCACAACTCCGCAATTTGAATCCCATTTGTCGCAGCACCCTTACGAATATTATCGGTCACGATCCACATATTTAATCCACAAGGATGTGTAATATCTTCTCTGATACGACCAACCCAAACAGTATCATTATCAGCAGCATCACCAACTGGTGTTGGGTAACCGCCCGGCTTGCGTGTGTCGATTATTTTCACACCAGGCATTGCTTTCATTAATGCTGTTGCTTGCTCTACAGTGATTTTATCGCGCGTTTCTATATGTACCGCTAAACTATGACCGAAAAATACCGGCACGCGCACGGTGGTTGCATTAACCATCACCGATTTATCACCCAGAATTTTCTGTGTTTCCCACAGCATTTTTAGCTCTTCGCGGGTATAGCCATTCTCTTCGAAATGATCAATTTGCGGGATCACATTAAATGCAATTTGCTTAGGATAAATCTGTGGTTTTATCGGCGCACCATTTAATAATAAACTGGTTTGTGTCGCTAATTCTAATACCGCATCTTTACCCGTTCCAGAAACAGATTGATACGTTGCTACATTAATTCGAGCAATACCGACTTGATCGTAAATAGGTTTTAATGCCATCACCATAGGGATGGTAGAACAATTTGGAGTTGCAATAATATGACGTTTTTTATAAAGCGCTAAATGAGCTGAATTGACTTCCGGAACAATTAATGGCACCTCATCATCTTGGCGAAAATGCGCGGATTTATCGATCACCACACAACCAGCCGCAGCAGCTTTTGGAGCATAAATAGCAGAAACATCACTGTTAACGGAAAAAAAAGCCAGATCCACTCGGCTAAAATCAAATTCTGCTAAATCTTGCACCAATAATGATTTATTACCAAATAATACCGGTCCCCCAGCTGAACGTTTGCTGGCAACGGCAAAAATCTCACTAATAGGAAATTTACGCTCACGTAATAGCCTTAATACCATTTCACCAACAACCCCTGTTGCCCCAACAACGGCTACCCGGTAGTTTTTTGTCATTATCATTCCTTATAGATTAGAGTTTGCTCTATGGCCAAAAGTATACGTGGTTAAGGGGTTTTTGTCATTAATGGCGAGGTATTTGCTTTATAGCTTTATAGCTTTATAGCTTTATAGAAAATAGTAATAGCTTATAAATAGGCGTATAATTATAAAAAAGTGAGATGGGTAACTAAAGAGGTATTCTATTACATATTGTGAACCAATTTACGAGATTTTTATCTCATAATGGATTATGGCCCAGCCCGAAACTTAGGATTAGAAAGGCCTACAAGGCCTACGGTGACTACTCTGAAATAACCACTGGGGAAACGAAAGTTCCAAGGTTGGGTAGTGACGGGGCCAGTATTCTTGTCACCGGTTCGCTTGCGTTATTATTTCTAGCTGAACTTTTCCCGCCCTTATTCCTTATCGCTATGGGAGCCCTGATCATCAGTGGGATGGTAGGCGGCTATCACAGCATAAAACGCTGGTTGGTATTAGGGCGTAAGATGAAATCTAATGAGGAAATAGAGCTCATCAATGACGAAGAAAAAAAGCGTCTCGCCTATATAAACAATTCTAAATTCAGCGTGGAACGTTTACGCCACCTCTCGAAATTTCTTTTCATAGAAATGATGGGTGTTAGCGTAGCCGGACTTCTTCTTGCTAAAGGCCTCTCACTGTATTTTTCTGGGAGTTTAGTAGGCGGAATAGGCTTACAATTCATCGTCAATACTACACTAATTACCTCTGGAGTCGGTGTACTTGGCTGTCTTCTCGTTACGGGATGGAATATCTATAAATATTGGCAAGCGAGTAAGGCCTGTGATGAATACAACGGTGTTGATCAGAATGAGATTAAGCGGCTACGAGCTCATAGGGACGAACGCGCAACTAAATTAAAACTTTCTGCGTTTATATTAGTGGGCACGGCTATTTGTTTTGGCTTAGCTTTCCTACCTTTTACGTGGACGCTTGTTCTGGCTGGCGTTCTCTTTGCTGTTGGTACAGCGGTTGTAATGACCTATTACTGGAAAAAAAATTACAACAATTTGCAACGTAATTTGTTAATCGAAAAAGCAACAGATATTTCTCAGCGTAAAGGAGCCAACAAGGATCTTCTAAACACAGCTATTAAAATGGTTATAGACTGTACTGATGAGGTCAAAAAAGATTATAACAATCCTGAGTGGTATACACATGTATATAGCAGAATCGGCTCTAATCAAGATCCTGAGGCTATTAAACGATTAAATAGAGCAATCACCCGGCTGCATTATGTTACGAATAATGAACTAGTAAGTCATGCTACAGAACTTGGTATTTCTTCTATACACCGCAATGCAGTAACAACCGCCAATGGCTATGTAAAGACCACAAAAGATATACTCGATAACACACCTGGTTGGGATATTTTTAAACAGGTCGCTTTACGGATTGAGTTATTTTTTATGGAACGCACATTAAAAAATGCGGTTGATGATTTAACAGAGCAAGTAAACACATTCAACGATGAACAAATTTACACTCTACCAGGGGCGAGTGATGCAGTAGCTTCATCAGGTTTAGTTGCTGACCATCCCCCAGAGCCTCAAGCAGATGCTACCGCACCCGCCCCAGCGGCAAGTCATACAGCAAATTCATCAGATTTAGTTACTGACAGTCAGCCACAGCCCCAAGTAGCTACTACAACTCCACCAACACCTGCCGCCACTCTAAAACGAAGCGCCAGCACGAGCAATCTATTTTTGGTTCAAGGTCCTGATTACAAGGGGGCTACTACAGGCAAGGAAACTACTGTTACTGTAAAAGCTGGGCCTGTTACTATTACTACCAAAGATGGCTCAACTGTTATTAGAACATCAGAGGGTGTCGTTATTACTGTTGAAAGCTCAGCAAGAAATCCCACACAAAAATCAGAACAAAAAACAGCAAAAGATGGCAACCCTGCTATTCCAACTATTCCACCTTTCCGCCCCAAACACACCTAAGGCTTACGCTTATTTATTGAGATAATAAATAAAAATCTATCAATACCAGTGCCAACATCGCCTCAGCAACAGGGACTGCGCGAATTCCAACACAGGGATCATGTCGACCTTTGGTAATAACTTCACAAGCCTCACCTGTTACCGTAATTGATTTTGCAGGCAATAAAATACTCGCTGGTGGTTTAATCGCTAAATTAACTATTAATGGTTGCCCTGAAGAAATCCCGCCTAAAATTCCACCAGCGTGATTGGATAAAAATCCTTGTGGTGTGATTTCATCGCGATGCTCACTGCCTTTTTGAGTAATGCATTTAAATCCATCGCCAATTTCCACGCCTTTTACAGCAGGAATACTCATCATCGCTTGTGCAATACGAGCATCTAATTTATCAAATACAGGCTCACCTAAACCGATGGGTACACAATTTGCTATTACTAATACGCTGGCACCAATAGAATCACCTTCACGGCGCAGGGTAGTAATTAATTGTTCCCATAAAGGAATGACATTATTATCTGCAGCAAAAAAATCATTATCATTCACGAGAGACCAATCGAGTTTTTGTGCGGCAATATCGCCAATTTGTGTCACACAACCTTGAATAGTTATTTGTGTTTTTTCACGTAAATATTTTTTCGCAATAGCTCCTGCTGCTACCCGAATTGCTGTTTCACGCGCAGACGCGCGTCCACCACCGCGATGGTCACGAATGCCGTATTTTTTATAATAAGTAAAATCAGCATGTCCTGGACGAAAACAATTTTTTAATGCGTCATAATCTTGTGGTTTGGCATCCTGATTTTCTATTAATAATCCAATTGGAGCGCCAGTAGTTTTTCCTTCAAAGACACCCGAGAGAATTTTGATTTGATCGGTTTCACGACGCTGACTGGTATAACGGGAATTACCCGGGCGACGGCGATCTAAATCCGGTTGAATATCGGCTTCGCTTAATGCTAATCCTGCAGGACAGCCATCAATAATTCCACCAATAGCAGGCCCATGACTTTCGCCAAAGGTGGTTAATCGAAATAAATGTCCAAAGGTATTTCCTGACATGGTGCCCTCGTAGTTCCTCCCCTCTCCCCTTGTGGGAGAGGGAAATGCAAGCAACGCTTGCGAGGGTGAGGGGAAAGCTACGAAGAAAGAAATTGTATTTTATTCATAATCATTTCTACGTAGAAAGATCGCCCCCCTCACCCGCCGGCGCTAAAGCGCGGTCGACCTCACCCACAAATGGGGAGAGGTAAGAGCTGCTTTTCTCAATGGCAAAGTTTATACTATTAATTCTTATTTCCCAACAACTCACTTTTAGATGATAGAAATAACTACTAACCCTCTCTTGTTTTACCCCATTATCACTATAATAGGATTATGTGTAGGTAGTTTCCTCAATGTTGTTATCTATCGTTTACCTTTAATGTTAACTGATGAACAACAAACCAAGATGAATCTTTGTTATCCTTCATCAAATTGCCCACATTGTAAGCACCCTATCGCATGGCACCACAATATTCCTCTATTCAGCTACTTAATATTGAAAGGTCGTTGCCCATATTGCGAGCAGCCTATTGCTAAAACCTATCCTATGGTAGAACTCCTTACTGTTATGTGCTCTTGCCTTGTTGCTTGGCATTTTGGTTTTGGTATAGCGTTGCTTTTTGCGCTTATCTTCACTTGGTTTTTAATCGCATTAACTGTCATCGATTTACAGCATCAATTATTACCCGATAATCTTACACTGCCTTTAATATGGCTAGGATTGCTCGTTAACACCCAGCATATCTTTGTGCCACTGCCAACAGCTGTATTTGGTGCCATAGTGGGTTATAGTTGTTTATGGCTAATTTATTGGCTTTTTAAGTTGGCTACCGGTAAAGAGGGTTTAGGATATGGCGATTTTAAGCTGCTGGCAGCATTAGGAGCATGGGTAGGTTGGGTGCAATTATCACTGATATTGCTTATAGCCTCATTAATGGGAGCATTAATTGGTATTAGCCTAATGGTATTCTATAATCATCCACGTGATAAACCCATTCCTTTTGGGCCTTTTCTTTGTTTAGCCGGGTTTATCTGTCTATTGTATGGTGAGAGCCTACTATCTATTTTTTGGAGCTAATGCATGTATTCTATAGGGCTTACTGGCGGTATTGGTTCTGGCAAAACGACAGTAGCAAATGCGTTTGCTGCATTGCAGATTCCTATTATCGATACCGATGCGATCGCGCATGAGTTAGTTCAAAAAGACAAACTGACCTTACAACCTATTATCCATAAATTCGGGACATCCTATTTGTTGCCGGATGGTAATTTAGACCGCAAAGCGTTAGCACACTATATTTTTGAGCATCCCGATGAAAAACAATGGTTAGAAAGCTATCTACATCCCCTGATTTGGAAAGAAGTCGTAGTAAGAATGACAAAGGCTAGTGCCATCTACTGTATAATTGTGGTACCTTTGTTGATAGAGACAGGTTTATATCAACAAGTTGATGGGGTTTTAGTGGTTGATTGCCCTGAATCATTGCAAATTGAGCGTGCAATAAAACGCGAGCATATGACGGCTGACATACTAAAAGCCATTATGCAAACCCAAGTTTCGCGTGAGAAACGATTGGCACACGCTGATTATGTTATCTACAATGATGATGGCATTGAGAAGCTTAACCAACAGGTTCAAACCTTACATCAACAATTTTTAACTTTAGCCAGGCAGGAAACTCGTGATTCCAACTTATAGAAAAGATCACTCTGCTCCTACCACTCCAGCTACTGATGTTGGCGGATGGTTTGCGCCTGATCGCTCCGAAGAGTTGCTGAAAACACGCTTAACGCCACCGCATTGTATTATTTACGAACAACCCCTCAATGAACGCATGCGAACTTTTTTGCGCTTGGATGATTTATTTTCCCAAACACGTCATACCTTAGTTGGTAAAACAGTATGGGATAGTCGTGCAACGCTCGCTTCATTACTTGAAATATTGAGTATATTTGAACGTGGTGATTTGAAGGCCGAGGTTATTAAAGAGCTAGAACGTCACAATACCAATCTTAGCCGCTTACAAGATAGCCCTAATGTAGATGGTAATAGGCTCAATCAAGTATTAAATCAGATACAAAACCATATTCAATTACTTTACCAACAAACTAGCCGCATTGGTCAACGATTACGAGATGTTGATTTATTGGTCACTGTGCGTCAACGCTTAGTAATTCCTGGCGGTACCTGTAATTTTGACTTGCCCATTTACCACTATTGGTTACAACAAGCATCAGAAAAGCGCATTGGTGATTTGTACGATTGGTTTGGTGAATTTGAATTGATAGAACAATCTATCAGCTTAATCTTAGAGTTGACACGCCATAGTGGCGCTCCTACCTCTGAATTTGCTCAAACTGGATTTTTTCAACGTCCGTTGGAACCGCAAACACCTTATCAATTAGTTCGAGTCACTGTTGCTACCGATTACCCTGTTTTCCCTGAAGTCAGCGCAGGCCGGCACCGCATTAGCATTCGTTTTTTGAATATTATTGAAGGCCAAAGGCCCACACAAACGACTGAAAATATTCCATTCACCTTAAGTTGTTGTGTTATCTAATAGTCAATTGCCAGCTTTCTTTAATTTCGCTATGATGGATAAATAAATTTTTTTCATACAGGGAATGTATCATGAGCATTGATAATATCATCGTTCTCATTTATTTAGCCGTTATTCTTGTCATTGGCCTTTTCGCAGGACGTAATATTAAGACCTTCCAAGACTATGCCGTTTCAACTCGCTCCTATTCAACTTTTGTTCTTTTCTCTACAATGTCTGCCTCATTTATTGGCGGTGGTTTTACGATGGGCAATGCGGAAAGAGCATTTACTTATGGGATAGTCGGTAGCATCGCATTATGTGGATTTAGTATAAAAGAACTGATGATTGCCAAATGGATTGCTCCCAAAATGGCTAATTTTCGGCAAGCTATTTCTGTTGGCGATATTATGCGTCAAGGTTATGGTAAAAATGGTCAAATTTTAACTGGATTATTTGCTGCGCTGATATGTGTTGGTATCGTGGGTGCACAAGTCTCAGCTATTGGTTATATCTTTGAGTCTTTTTTAGGTATATCCCGTAATATGGGTATTTTTCTTGGTTGCGGCATTGTGATTGTGTATGTCACTTTTGGTGGTATTAATGCGGTCGTATTAACCGATGTTGTACAGTTTATTTTAACAGCGCTTGGTTTTATTTTATTGTTATATTTTGGATTAGAACATGCCGGTGGATTTGAAGCTGTAAAGGCATCCGTACCGCCAGAGCATTTCACTTTCTTAGGGAGTATGACTCTCACGGGATTTGTGGCTTTATTTTTAACTTTCTTTTTAGGTGAGGCGTTATCACCACCTTATTTCCAACGATTATTAATTGGAAAATCAGCAAAAGAAGCTGCGCGTGGTACATTTTTTAGTGCTATATTTTGTATTCCATTTTTCTTGATTGCAGGGTTTATAGGGCTTATTGCATTAACTTTAGAACCCACTTTAAATCCGAGCTTAGCAATTCCTCATGTGGTTAAAGAAACATTGCCAATCGGTATTCGTGGCTTAGTAGTGGCTTGTATGATTTCTGTCGTGATGTCTGCAGCAGATTCATTCCTTAATTCAGCAGCTATTGCTATGACCCATGATTTCATCTCACCACTGCGTAAAAAACCGTTAAGTGAAAAACACATGTTATTATTAGGAAAGTTTTTCGCTGGTGGCTTTGGTTGTTTAGCCGTGTTTTTTGCTTTAACCATTCAAAGTGTATTGGATCTTATTATCACCGCTTATAATTTCTGGGCACCTACAATTTTAATTCCTTTAATAGTCGCCATTTTTGGTTTAAAAAGCAGCTTTTCTACTTTATTGTTAAGTGCTAGTTTAGGCGTTAGTAGCGCATTAATATGGTCTTATGGTTTTGATAGCCCTTATGAGATCGACGGAATTGTGATTGGAACTTTGGTGAATGGATTGGCATTTCTTGCGATGTATAAATTAGCCAAGCCTGTTGAGAATAAAGTGTTGGTTAATGAGGTGGCATAACCCTCCCTCTCCCCTTGCGGGAGAGGGAAATGCAAGCAACGCTTGCGAGGGTGAGGGGAAAGCGACGAAGCAAGAAATAGTAATTACCCATTTATCTCTCTTCGTAGATAGTTCTCCCCTCACCCGCCCGCGCTAAAGCGCGGTCGACCTCTCCCACAAAGGGGAGAGGTGTAAGCAATAACAGCATCAATCTTTATAATTAAAATAATGTTTTGCCTGATCTTTTAAAATCGCCTGTGTCATTCGTTTAGCAACCACACCAGCACGTTCCAACTCTTTGGGTTGCTGGTGGTCAGAATAATTCAACACCACAATATAAATTTGGTTATCTTTTTGTACAAAACCAATAAACCATCCATCTTGATAGCCTGGCATATTAGGAAAATCAGAATCGATGCCGGCACCTGTTTTTCCATACAAACGCCACCCTCTATCAGAACGCTCTAAATACATATTTTCTTTAGTATAAAACATCGATTGGGGCGAAACTGGTAACGTATTATTGACTAGTTTTATTAAAAAGTTTAATTGTTCATAACCAGAAATTTTTAAACTACTGCTAAGCCATGCTTCTGTTAATCCATTATTCTTACCCGGATCACCAGAAAAATCTTGATTACCATAATCAAATTTTTTCAAATACTCTTGAATTTTCTCCATGCCCAATTGTTGGGTAATTTCTTGAGATATCCAGATAACGGAATTACTTAACCATTCCTTAGGTGTTTGATCATGGTTCCAGCTAGCTAATCCTTTATCTTTACCATCCCATTTAAAATGCGTATCTTGATTAATTAAATTTTGATCAAAAGCCATTATTGATAAAGGAATTTTAAATGAAGAATCGGGAGCAATTCGTTGTTCACAACGTTTTTTATTGTATTCAATCATTAATTTATTTCTATTGACATCATAAAGCAGAAAACAGCCAACACGACCTTCAAAATATTCTTCAATAGGTTTTGGCTTGCTCGGTGAGCATGCTGATAATGTCAATATGGTTAATGCGGCTACCAAGATACGTATCATGGGGTGTTCCTTTTTATTATCTTTCTAACACTATTATAGCAATAACATGCTCTTTTTCATGGCTAATGCTTACATGATAGTGGCTAATACCAAGTTTATCGATAAGCTGCTGTGCTACAGCGTGCAGTTTTACAACGGGTTTACCTAGATTATCAGCAGTAATTTCAATATGGCGTAGCGAGAGGCCATTGCGAAACCCGGTACCTAATGCTTTAGCAAAGGCTTCTTTTGCTGCAAATCGAGAAGCTAAGAAGGTGGCTTTGCTTTGCCTTGTCTCATAAAACATATATTCATCAGCTGTTAACAATTTACGCGCTATTTTATTGTCAAAACGACTGATAAGCTTTTGTAAACGCGCAATAGTAACTAAATCGACACCAATACCGTAAATCACTGTGTTCCTCGGATTTGATCTAATAGCTGACGCATATCTTTTACAGCCTGATAAAGGCCTGTAAAAATGGCTCTAGCAACAATAGCGTAACCAATATTTAATTCATGTATGCCAGGAATAGCAGCAACTGGCCAGACATTGTGATAATCCAAGCCATGTCCCGCATTCACCAGTAATCCTGCCTGTAAACCCTGTGCGACGGCGTTTTGGATGCGTACTAATTCTTCATTTTGTTTAGCAGGCGTTTTGGCATCGCAATAACAGCCAGTATGAATCTCAATCGCTTGTGCACCACATTCTCTGGATGCTTCGATTTGGTGTTTATCGGCATCGATAAAAAGAGATACCTCGCATCCTATTGCAGTTAATCGATGACAAGCGGCTGTTATTGCTGCACGTTGGGATATGACGTCAAGCCCACCTTCGGTAGTAATTTCTTGCCGTTTTTCAGGAACAAAACAAACATGCGCGGGGCGAATACGCTCTGCAATAGCAATCATTTCTTCAGTGACAGCCATTTCTAAATTCATACGTGTTTGTAGGACTTGCGCTAATAATTCTATATCACGATCGTTGATATGACGTCTATCTTCGCGCAAATGGACTGTAATACCATCAGCGCCTGCTTCCTCAGCAATTAATGCGGCTTGTAGAGGTTCAGGATATAACGTAGAACGACGCGCTTGTCGCACTGTTGCAACATGATCGATATTAACGCCAAGTAATATTCGTTGTGAGTTTTTCATTAATTCTCACTCCTGTAATTGGGCGCCTCTTTAGTAATCGTCACATCATGAACATGACTTTCACGCATTCCTGCTGTAGTTACTTTTACAAATTGTGGCTTGGTACGCATGGTTTCAATGTCGGCACAACCGGTGTATCCCATACTTGAACGTAATCCGCCCATTAATTGATGAATAATAGCGAGTACTGAGCCTTTATAGGGTACTCGACCTTCGATACCTTCTGGCACTAATTTTTCAGATGCATCACTACTATCTTGGAAATAACGATCACTAGAGCCATAGGATTGTGCCATCGCACCTAATGATCCCATCCCACGGTAGGATTTATAAGAGCGGCCTTGATATAATTCAACTTCGCCAGGAGCTTCCTCTGTTCCAGCGAAAAGGCCACCAATCATAATCACATTAGCGCCAGCAACAATCGCTTTGGCAATATCACCAGAATGCCTAACACCGCCATCAGCAATTAAGGGCACTTTTGCTTTTGCAAGAATACTTGCTGCTTCATTCACAGCACTAATTTGTGGCACGCCAACTCCTGCAATAATACGCGTAGTACAAATAGAGCCTGGACCAATACCCACTTTTACGCCATCCGCGCCTGCCTCAACCATCGCTTTTGCAGCGCTTGCTGTTGCAATGTTTCCACCGATAATTTGTACTTGAGGGTAATATTTCTTTATCCACTTTACGCGGTCTAAAACGCCTTGTGAATGACCATGCGCCGTATCAACTACCAATACGTCAACACCTGCACCAGCTAACGCAGCGACACGCTCCTCTGTACCAGTGCCTGTACCTACCGCAGCGCCAACACGTAAACGACCATGGGTGTCTTTACAGGATAAAGGTTTTTCCTTTGCTTTTTGGATATCTTTTGCGGTAATAAGGCCGCGCAGTTCAAAATCTTTATTAGTCACCAGAATTTTTTCAATACGATGTTTGTGCAATAAATGCAAAATTTCTTCTCTCTCAGCGCCTTCTTGCACAGTCACTAAGCGTTCTTTTGGAGTCATGATATTTTGTACGGGTTGACTTAAATTGGTTTCAAAACGGACATCACGATGGGTAACAATACCTACCAATTTTTTACCATCAACAACAGGCAATCCTGAAATATTATTTTTTTCAGTGATTTCTAATACTTCGCGCACGCTGGTTTGTGGACTTACGGTGATAGGATCTTTCACAATGCCACTTTCAAATTTCTTTACTTTGCGCACTTGTCTTGCTTGTTCTTCCACCGACATATTTTTATGGATAATACCCATACCACCTTCTTGGGCAATAGCAATTGCTAAACGCGCCTCAGTGACGGTATCCATGGCGGATGATAATAGGGGAATATTGAGTCGAATCTCTCGAGTAACTTGGGTACTTAAATCAACATCTTTAGGGAGAACGACCGAGTGAGCAGGGACGAGTAAAACGTCATCAAAGGTTAGAGCTTCAGTGGAGTAAAAACGCATAAACGGGCCTCTTTTATAGATATGACCGAGGCGAGTCATTATAACAAGTAGCAAAGAAAAGCGCTAGATACATTTTCTACCATCACCCTGCTTAAAACTAGCAGGATGATGACAGAATCATAACCACTTTTATCTAATTACAGAGAATTAGTGGAGTTATGGCTGTTGCTGTTTTGATTATTATTGTTTTGACCTTGATTTTGTTGTTGGTCATTTTGGTTAAGTTCTTTCTTAACATTAGGATCAGTAGAAGCTTCTGGTGGATTTGCGTTGCTTCTGAATTCTTGCGCTCCATCACCACCCACACCATGACCACCGGTGCTGTTACCAACACCATCATTTTTAGCATAAGCAGCTAAGCTACCAACTAACACGGCACCAGCGAGAATAATATATAATGGTTTCATGAACAAATCTCCTTGTAGCATATAAAAGACCCTTGGTAGTAAGCATTAATTAACTCATCCACCTCTTAGGTATGTTAGCAGATATTATCATTTTATCGCAAATGGATGGCTGTCCTCTTTCTCCCTTTCTTTCCTCTGACTCCTTATCCAACCTACAACCCTCTGGGATTGAAGCCCCGCGTGCCCTGATTTTTTGCAATATCCAACTCTGAGGCACCAGATACAGGAATAACATTTGCTAAAGCTCGCACTTTTTTAAATAAAGCTTCCATGGTCTCAAAATAATTGCCACTTTTAGGTAAAGGCTCAATCGGCGTACCTTGTAAACAACTAATATAGCTCTGCATATAATCAAGCGCTTCATCTCCATTTTCTTTTACAGCACTATTAAGCATTGCGGGATTATTTGAGTACTGCCTTATTGTATATATTCTATGGTGTAAAAAAGTAGCTAATTTCCTACATTCTTCAATATATAAAACGTCATCTTTTCCTTCCAACAAAGTAAGAAATTTACGCGTCATTTGGATTGCCTTATCAACATATTCTAAGCGCACTGAAAATGCCACGTCGTCCGGCAAGTTATTGGATAATTTATCACAATACAAAGCACTCATATGATATAAAGATCGGTGTATTTTCAGGAATATATTTTTTTTATCAGGCAATAACTTTTCAAAGTTTTCTATTGACTTTTTAAAATATTCCAAGGCTTTTAAATAGTCCTTTTTATCAAAATAGTGAGCAGCGGCTTGTTCATAAAAAAATGCCATATATTTATATATATACAAAGTACTCCGCTCATGCGGGTGAGCTGTTAAAATAGTGTCCAATCTTTCTAAAAGATTAATTGCTTTGAGGAAATAATCCATTTTTTTAAAAGGAATCGCATTTTCTATAGAAACCTTTAAATGCTCCAAGGCCTCATCAAAAAATTGCAAAAGGTAGCAAAGTTGCTGTTTTTCAGTAAAACGGTGGTTTACGGACGTACCATAATAAAATGCTTTTTCTAAGCACAAAAGAATACAATCAAGATTATCTAGAAAGAGCCAAGCTTCCATCGATTTTTTATTAGAAAAACTAGTATGAAAAGCGAAAAATAATTTACTAAAGATATTCTGAAAATCAGTACGTTTAACACCTGTCTTCTCAGCAGCTGTTAAATAGTCTTTGACTACAAGAATTATTTTTTCAAATAATGGATAATGTGTGGCTTGTATTTCCTTTGGGGCATTAGTTAAATATCGAGAAATACTAAAAAACATATCTCGAACAATAACCTCTCTTTTTTTAGCATAGCCAGACTGATACTGAACGCTTAAAGCTTGGTCAATGAGTTCAATGGCGCTACGACTAAGTTCAATAGCAATTTCCAACTGATCACTGCAATAAGTTGGGTCTGCGTTTGCTTCTTTAAAAGAAAGATAAGCTTCTTCTTGATACACAATAGCAGCATAGTGATAACAAGTTGCACATGAGGCTAGGCTACCTAATTTAAAATGAAGTTTAGCCGCCCGAATATAGGTTTGTGCAGCTTGTCGCCACCTTCCTCGATGCTCTAAATCGTCGGCCTCATGTTTGAGTTGCTCCACATCTGGGACTTCTGGTCTGAAATTTGTATTAACTGAAAGCATAATGACGTCAAAATGTTATTTAAATAGCTTATTTTACTCCAAAAACTGGTTTTACTCAATAGCGATATCTCATTTAGTTTTGATGTCGCAAATAGATAGATGTCCTCTTTCTCCTCGCAAAAGCTGGGATCCATCGGATAGTCAACATCGTATGGATCCCCACCTTCGCGAGGATGACGGTGTAGTGAGAAATGGATGGCTGTCCTCTTTTTTGTTCTCTTTTTTGCCTCCCGTAGAAAGATCGCTCCTCCTCACCCGCCCGCGCTAAAGCGCGGTCGACCTCTCCCACAAGGGGGAGAGGTAATGATATGCCTGTCCCCTTCTTCCCTTTCTTCTATTTCTTGTTCCTATTCTTTTCCTAGATGGCCCACTTTTTGTATATGCATCTTTTACGCTGTTAAAACATACATAAGAATTTGGGAGTAATAGGCATTATGGAACCACATACTCATTGTCACTTTATCGATATTATTCAACAACATGCCAATAACAATGACTTGCACGGTTTTTTTGCAGTAGATAATGCGGCGGATATCTCTCACCCTAAGACATTGAGTTATGCAAAATTACATCAAAAAGCTAGCCAAGTAGCACATTACTTGCATAAAAATCAACTCACCAGCGCTCCCGTATTGTTAAATCTATCTACGGGTTTTGATTTTGTGATTGGCTTTTTAGGCTGCTTATATGCTGGGGTGCCTGTGGTGGTGATGGATTATGGGCAAAGAGAAAATGGTCTGCATTACATTCAAGCGGTCATCGAAGATGCTAAAGTGGGGCTGATTTTAACCAATAGTGATAACAGTCCTTTATTGGGTACTCAGCTTTGTTGTCTTAAATTATCAAACTTATTGGCTGAGGAATGCCCTTCTATTAACTATCGAGCACAACCTGATGATGTAGCATTGATATATTATTCATATAGCCATTTACCTGAGCTTAAGCGTTGCACATTAAGCTATCAAGAATTATTCGACATGATATTCCAATTTATTGAGCCACTACCTAAGAATGCATTACAAAAAGGGTGTTGTAGCTGGTTGTCTTTATCTCATAGCTTAGGTCTATTAATCGGCGTATTAGTGCCATTTTATACAGGGTGTACTAGCTGGTTAATTTCTTCGACCCTTTTTGACGAAGCGCCATTAATTTGGCTCTATATTTTGTCACAACAAAAAATTGCTATCACGACAGCAAGCTCTCTTGCTTATGAGCGCTGTCTACGCCATGTGACACGCGAACATTTAACCGAATTTGATTTATCTTCTGTAGCTGTGTGTTTATTAGGCGATGAACCATTATGTTATCAAACCCTTTTCCAATTTAATCATACTTTTTTCCCTACAGGATTTAACCCTAATAGCCACTACCCATTATACAGCACAGCCTCGCGCCCTTGGCCATTAACTACTAAACGATTTCACACACCTAATGCGCAATTACATATTGCAAAAACAGCGCTTGAACATGGGAAAATTACATTGGTTGCACAGCATCATCCGCACGAAAAAATAGTAATCAGTTTAGGCGCTCCAATAAACGATGATATTATTATTGCTAAAAATGAGCCTGCTGAATATTGTGAACCATTTACCATGGGATATATTTGGGTAAAAAATAATGGTCAGTGGTATAGCACGGGCGATTGGGGATTTACTGATAATCAAAATCATTTATATCGCATCGCCAGTGGTGATGAGGTATTAACTATTGAAAATCGTCAAATCGTTGCAAGTGATATTGAACATGGACTCTATCAAGAAGATCGTTGCATCCGTGAACCTGCGATTGTTGCGTTAAGTAATGCAAAGCAACGATTGATTATCGTACAAGAAGTTAATCGTTATGAAAAAAACTTTACCGCTATTTTTAATAAATTATCTCAAACTGTTCGCAAACAAAACCATTTGCAAGTTGCTGCGATTTATTTGGTACCGATCGGATCGCTGCCTAAAAATGGCTTAGGAATAATTGACCGTTTTTCTTGCGCTGCATTAATCGCTCATAATCAATTACCTATTATTGCACACTATGAACCAGTCATAACAAATAACCAAGAAAATTCCCGTCAAATTAAAGATCCTTATTTCCGGGATTGGCTTATCACATGGCTTTCAGATCATGCCATAATGACGCAAACACCTATTGATGAGCATGAGCATATTGCCCATTACGGAATTGATTCTTTTTCCAGTAGTTCATTGAGTAAAGCGATTGAATATACCTTCGGAAAACCTATTACACCTAGGGAAATTTGGCAAAATCCTAGTGTGGAAAAATTGGTTTGTTATCTTGAAAATCAGTCGGGAAAAGATGCTCACCACTACTTCTAGCTCTAATGGAACGCAGTAACATCTGTGCATGTCCTGTTATTTATTATTTATGTGAGGTTCTCATCACCTTATCCAATAATCCCATTGCAACAGCGGACACCACAAAGGTTAAATGGATAATCACATACCACATGAGTTTATCGTTACCGATTTCAGGAGCGTCCATAAAGGCTTTTAAAAGATGAATCGAAGAAATAGCAACAATGGAAATAGCTACTTTTAATTTGAGGGAGTTGGCATCCAGTTTGCCTAGCCAACCTAATTTATCGGTATTTTCAAAGCGAGCGACAAAATTTTCATAGCCACTTAACATCACCATAACAACTAAACTGCCTAACAAGGCTAAATCAATTAAGGTGAGAATAATCAGGACCAATTCTGTTTCTGGTATCGAGGTAATTTTGGGTAATAAATGAACCACTTCTTGGAAAAATTTAATAGCAACGACTAATAACGTAATGCTCAGCCCTAAATAAATAGGAGCTAATAACCAACGCGTTGCAAATAATAAATTGGCAAGAAATCGTTCAATCATAATTACTTCACTACAGTTAATTGAGGTTTACCACCACCTGATGATGGGGGTCCTTTTTTGCGGGGCGGTTCTGGAGGTTCACCCTCATCTTCATCTTCTGGTTCAAACGCCATACCACGACCATTTTCTTTAGTATAAATAGCCATCACTGCTTTAAGGGGCACATAAATTTTTTCAACGATGCCACTAAATCGTGCGGAAAAGCGAATATAATCTTCTGCTATCTCTAAATCTTGCGTAGCAAGCATGGAAATATTCAGCACAATTTTATTACCTTGGGCGTATCGTATGGGAACAATCACGCCATTAACAGTAATATCCACTAAAATAAAAGGCGTCATATCATTAGCGACAATCCACTCATGAATGGCCCGTAGTAAATAAGGTTTACACGAAGTCATCCCAGCGCCTGTTGTCTTGATTGACATTAGTGTACATCCTTCCAATATTCTCGTTTTAATAAGTATGCAAAAACACCTATTAAAATAAGACCTAAGATAACCCAAACACCTAAACGTTCACGTTCAGATTTTATGGGCTCTCCCGCATAGGCTAAAAAGTTTACTAAATCAGTGACTAATTGATCGTATTCTGCTTCAGTTAATGTACCAGGTTGTGTTAATTTTAAATCCACTAATGTTTTTATTTGTTGTGTATCTTTATCAACAGTTACCGTATGGGTTTCATAAATCGGTGTTTGAATGCCTTGTAACCCCAACAATACATGTGGCATCGCTACATCAGGAAATACCGCATTATTTACACCCCAAGTTTTAGTTGGATCGGCGTAAAAGCCTTTAAGATATTGGTACAACCATTCATTACCACGCGCCCTTGCCTCAAGTGTTAAATCCGGTGGTACCACACCAAACCAAGCAGCACCTTCTTTTGGCGTCATAGCAATCTTAATTTGATCGCCGACTTTGTCGCTAGTAAACATAAGATTGGTTTTTAACATATCAGTAGCAACAGCACCGTTATCTAATGTAATGCCAATATCTTTTGCTATACGATCATATCGCATGTATTCCAATGAATGGCAACCGCTGCAATAATTCATGTAAGTGCGTGCACCACGTTGTAATGATGCTTGGTCATTCGGATCCATTTTTAATTGACCCAAATCAATAGTAGGACCGCCTCCAGCAGCAAACACCGCACCAGATAACAGCATCCCCGCAATAACTAACAAAATTCGCTTTGTCATCGTTATGTAACCCTCGCTGGTACTGGTTTATTTTTATCGTATTTCGTGTAAAAAGGCATCAATATAAAGAATAAGAAATAAACAGCTGAAAAAATGCGCGCTAATAATGTTTTAGCAGGCGTTGGTGCTTGTGCACCTAAATAACCTAACACAAAAAAGCTTACCACAAATAATGCTACAGCCGTTTTGAAATAGGGCCCACGATAACGAATAGAGCGAACATTGCCACGATCTAACCAGGGCAATACAAATAAAAATGCCACTGAAGCGCCCATCGCAACAACACCTAAGAACTTATCAGGTATAGCACGTAGAATAGAATAATACGGCGTGAAATACCAAACAGGTGCAATATGCTCAGGCGTTTTTAATGGATCGGCTGGAATAAAATTGGGATGCTCAATAAAATAACCGCCCATTTCTGGCATAAAGAACATCACAATCGCAAACACAATTAAGAATACAACGACGCCAAATAAATCTTTGACCGTGTAATAAGGTTGAAATGGGATACCATCTAATGGAATACCATTAATATCTTTTAATTTCTTAATTTCAATACCGTCTGGATTATTTGAACCCACTTTATGTAAAGCAACGACATGGAGAAAAACCAAACCGACTAATATTAACGGTAAAGCAATCACATGCAAGGCAAAAAAGCGGTTTAAGGTCACGCCAGAGATATTATAATCACCCCGGATCCAGAGTGTTAAATCCTCACCTATATAAGGAATTGCACCGAATAAGGAAATAATAACCTGTGCACCCCAAAAGGACATTTGCCCCCAAGGTAATAAATAGCCCATAAATGCTTCAGCCATTAATACCAAGAAAATTCCCATACCAAGTAACCATACCAATTCGCGTGGTTTTTGGAAGGAACCATATAAAAGGCCACGGAACATGTGCATATAAACCACGATGAAAAATGCCGAAGCACCTGTGGTATGCATATAACGAATTAACCAACCATAATCCACATCACGCATAATGTATTCAACCGAATCAAATGCACCTTCTGCGGTTGGGTTATAACTCATGGTTAACCAAATGCCAGATACTAATTGAATCACTAATACCACTAATGCTAATGATCCAAAAAAATACCAAAAATTGAAGTTTTTTGGTGCGTAGTATTGTGCAAGATGTTCATTCCAAACTTGTGTTAATGGAATACGATCATCAACCCAACCTAACAAACCTGTCAGTAATTTCTTCATACGGTTTCTCCTTTATTCGCACCAATTAACAACACGGTGTCGCTTAAGTACTCGTAAGGAGGGATTTCTAAATTTAATGGTGCGGGTACGCCTTTATACACACGTCCAGCCAAATCATACGATGAGCCATGACAAGGGCAATAAAAACCACCTGGCCAATCAGCAGAGACACCACCTATGTCAGGACGATACGTTGGTACGCAACCTAAATGGGTACAAATGCCAATAGCGACAAAATATTCTGGTTTAATCGATCGCCATACATTTTTTGCATCAGCTGGTTGTAGTGATTCATTCGAATCAGGATCACGTAAACGCGATGTTAAATTATTAAGCTCATCAATCATCGCTTTGGTACGACGTACAACCCATACTGGTTTACCACGCCATTCTACGGTCATTTGGGCAGATTCTTCTAAACGGCTAATATCGATTTCTACCGGCGCACCTGCTGCTTGTGCTTTTGCACTTGGCTTCCATGCTCCTAAGAAAGGAACTAAAGCAAATGCAGCACCTACGCCGCCTAGTACTGTTGTTGCAGCCGTTAAAAATCGACGCCGCCCAACATCTACGTCGTCTTTGTTCATATCTTGTGATCTCCAAAGGGTCTTTACTATTGCACGTGATGATAATCGATGGGGTTTATAAGTGCAAGGGTGGTTTATTGGTTTGATAGAGTTCACCTCTCCCCTTGCGGGAGAGGTCGACTGCGCGTTAGTGCAGGCGGGTGAGGGGGCGATCTTTCTACAAGGAAATGATCTGGGGTAAAATAAGGTTTCTTTCTTCGTAGCTTTCCCCTCACCCTCGCAAGCCTCGCTTGCATTCCCCTCTCCCACAAGGGGAGAGGGGAATGGAGAAGACTAGCTTGTTGCAATCCTTTGTCCCATTACTGTTGTAGCATCTTTTTTCATACTATCGTCCCAAGTAATTTTCGATTCGCTCCATAATACGATAACAGTCGAACCCATATGAAAACGGCCCATTTCATCACCACGTTGCAGGGTCTTTGTTTGTGGGGAGTAATCTGTGCGTTGTATCTTACGAGTTAGTGGAGGGGCTACGATGCCGGCCCAAGTGGTTTCGATGCTAGATACGCATAATGCACCTACTAAGATTACTGCCATGTAACCATGCTCGGTTTTGAAAATACTAATGACACGTTCATTGCGAGCAAATAAATTCGGGATCTGTTCAACGGCAAAAATGCTCACTGAGAAAAAAGTACCCGGAACATAACACATACTTAATAATTCACCTGTTTCCGGCATGTGGACGCGGTGGTAATCGCGTGGGGATAAATAGAATGTGGCAAATTGGCCTTGTTCAAATAACTCTGTCCAATCAGATTGGCTCGCTAATAATTCTGATAAAGAGTAATAATGACCTTTCGCTTGATACAGCTGCCCTTCCTTAATAGACCCAAATTCACTGACAGCGCCATCAGCAGGACATACATAGGTATTGGACCCCGTAGCGATCGGACGTACTCCATCACGCAAAGCTCGAGTAAAAAACTCATCAAAATGTCGATAGCTGGTGACATCGGGGTTGGCAGCAAGTGACATGTCGACGCCATACTTTCTAATGAAACGATTAATACCCCAGGTTCGTAACCAAGGCCAAGTCAGGTGGGTAAACCAACCCATGCCGCGGGAAATGAGACGGTTTGGTAGAAACTCTCGCCATGTTACAAAAAAACTCATAGGATATTCTCATTGGATAACGGGATCCTGTATTATCCATATCTAGCCTTTCGTTGCAACCCTCAGTATAATCCCATCATTACCTTAATTACCAAGTAGAAAGGCTTATGAATTTAAACTATCTTGATTTTGAACAAGAAATCGCCGATTTTGAGGCAAAAATTGAAGAACTACGTCGGATTACCAATAACAATAATATCAATATCAGCGAAGAAATCCTGCGGCTTCAAGCAAAAAGCCGTGAAAAAACGAAATCGGTGTTTGCCTCCTTATCTGATTGGCAAATCGCTCAATTGGCGCGACATCCGCAACGTCCTTATTTATTAGATTATATTCCACTTATTTTTACCGATTTTGACGAGCTTCATGGCGATAGACGTTTTGCTGATGATCCTGCAATGATTGGGGGTATTGGGCGATTAAATGATCAACCCGTGATAATTGTAGGTAATCAAAAAGGTCGCGATACTAAAGAAAAAGTAAAACGTTGTTTTGGTATGGCCAATCCCGAAGGTTATCGTAAAGCATTACGTTTATTTGAAATGGCAGAGCGATTTCGTATGCCGGTATTAACTTTTATTGATACTTCAGGTGCTTATCCTGGTATCGGTGGTGAAGAACGTGGACAAAGTGAAGCGATTGCGCGTAATCTTTTTGTGATGTCACAATTAAAAACACCTATTATTTGTACTATTACAGGTGAAGGTTGCTCTGGTGGTGCATTAGGTATTGGTGTTGGTGATAGATTATTAATGCTGCAATATAGCACGTTTTCGGTTATTACTCCTGAAGGCTGCGCATCCATTTTATGGAAAAGTTCACAAAAAGCAGAACAAGCAGCGCACGCTATGAATATGACAGCAAGGCAATTAGCCGAATTACATTTAATTGATGGCATTATTCCTGAACCATTAGGCGGTGCGCACCGTGATATGAAATTAATGGCGGAACGAATTAAATCAACATTAATTGATAATTTAAAACCATTGCAAAATATTCCAACTGAACAGTTGGTGCAACAACGGTATGACAAATTGATGCAAATTGGGGTTGTTAAGTAATTATTTAGGCCATAAGGTTGTTGAAAAATAGAGGCTACGTTCCTTCCCCTCACCCTCGCCAGCTAGGCTGGCATATCCCTCTCCCACAAGGGGAGAGGGGGAATACACTTTCGATCTACTCTCCCCTTGTGGGAGAGGGATATGCCAGCCTAGCTGGCGAGGGTGAGGGGTGGAACGCGGCACAAACTTATAATTAAACGGTACGATGTTAAACATGCTCCCACCCACCACCATTTTCCAACAACTTCCACCCTGCACCCGTTATTTTATCGGCTACAGCGGTGGTGTTGATTCCCACGTATTATTAGATATTTGTGTGCAGTGGTGGCAAGCAGGATTAATCCTACAACCGCAACCCGTGCATATCCATCACGGTTTAAGCCCTAATGCCGATGCATGGGCAAAACACTGTGAAACAATCTGCAAAAATTATGCTCTTTCCTGCCAAATCATTCACGTCGACGCCAAAGCAAAAGCACAACAAAGTCCTGAGGAAGTGGCTCGCCAAGCGCGCTATGATGCCTTTATTTCTTTATTAAAATCCGGTGATGGCTTGTTGGTCGCTCATCATCAACGCGATCAAGCTGAAACATTTTTATTACAATTATTTCGCGGGGCTGGTGTAAAAGGTTTAGCAGCGATGCCAGAGCAGCGCGCATTAGGATTAGGATTGTTATTGCGCCCATTATTATCTTGTGAGTATGAAGATATTTTACACTATGCTCGCCAAAAACAATTGCAATGGATTGAGGATGAAAGCAATCAGAATTTATCCTATCAACGAAATAGTATTCGCCATAACGTATTACCTTTATTACAACACTATTTTCCAAGTGCAATAGCTACTATAAGTCGCAGTGCAGAAAATTGTGCACAAGCTGATTATTTATTGACAGAACTTGCAAAGTTGGATTTTGAGCAGGTACAAGGATCGGAAATTAATACATTATCTGTTCAAATGTTACAACAATTATCTACTGCAAGACGTGATAATGTGGTTCGCTTTTGGCTTTATGAGCATTATGATATTTCACCTAGTCGCGCACAGCTAGAGCAATTTAATCAGTTATTTTCAGCTAGTGATGCACAGCCCCAATTACACATACACACTATTGTTATTCGCCGCCACAAAGATAATATTTTTGCACTACCTAATCAACCATCAAATAATAATGCATCATTAGTAATTAATTGGGATATTTTAAATAATGATTCACTAAAATTACCGCAATCATTAGGCTTATTAAAAACGAAAAAAATTAATGGTGGTGGTTTGTCAATTAATCGATTAAAAGACCACTCTATTACTATCCGATTTCGCCAAGGTGGCGAGCGCTGTCAACCTGTTGGACGAATGGGCTCACACCCGCTAAAAAAATGCCTGCAAGAGGCCGGAATTCCTTCTTGGCAGCGCGCTAAAATTCCGTTGTTATATATTGGTGATAACCTAGCTTTGGTCGTAGGTTTATGGATTTGCGAGGGATTTATGGCAAGCAATACCGAGGATGGGATAGAAATTAGTCTTATTGATAATCCATAACTCTTCAAAATCCCACTATTTCCCTATTTCCATTATGACCCTCAACACCCAGGATGGATTAAGGTCACAAAGACGAATAGAATGCACTATTAAAACCATTAGTTTGATATGATTAATTTAAGTTGTTAAGTTTTATGTTTCGTAGTCTTAATTAATGAGGAGCACTTTAAAATGATAAATAATTTAAATAAAAATATGTCTGTTATTTATGATGAAAATGTTTTGGCCAACATAAGTGGTGGTAAAGCTTCAATTAAAAGCGTGGTAATAGTCGCATTGTCTGAAGTGAAACTTGCATCACAAGGTCTAATGGTTTATGGAGAGGCACTAAAAACCATTGCGTCATCAAGAAATGGCGGCGAGGCAGTTTATTCTGTATCGCTTGGCAATTTCAGTTTAGGCCTTGATACTACAGTTAATGGACGATAATAACATAGTATAAAAGTATAAAAAATCACCTCTGTAAAAGGAGGTGATTTTTTTATTCATCAATTTAAAACTAAAAAACTGGAGCGGGTGAAGGGAATCGAACCCTCGTCAAAAGCTTGGGAAGCTTTCGTTTTACCATTAAACTACACCCGCATGAATTTAAACGACCTGCCAGGAAAATTTTCCTAATAAATCACTTTGTAAAGAGATAGTATCGCCACGGAGTAATGGACCAACACCAGCCGGTGTACCCGTGTAAATTAAATCACCGGGTTGTAAAGACCATAATTTAGCAATACTTAACACTAATTGCGGCATACTAAACACCATATCAGAACTTATTCCTTGTTGACGTAACTCATTATTGACGTAACAAGAAAAAGTAATCTTATCAAGCGATATTTGATCATGCCAAGACGTGAATGCTCCAATAGGTGCACTACCATCAAATGCTTTGGCCATTTCCCACGGCAATCCTTTTTCTTTTAATTTCGCTTGTTTATCACGCAAGGTTAAATCGATACCTAACGATAATGCTTGAATAAAAGATAAAGCTTCTTGCTCTGTTTTTGGTTTACCTGCTTGACCGACAAGTATCACTAATTCAGCTTCATATTCTAACTGTGTTGTTAGTTCAGGATAAACAATGGGCTGATTGGATAATACTAATGAGCTCTGTGGTTTCATGAAAAATGTCGGCTCGCTTGGCACGCTGGCTTGCATTTCTTGTGCGTGTAAATGGTAATTACGCGCAACACAAAAAATGCGGTTGGGAGTAAATGCTTGTTGCCCATTCCCCATAATTGTTAATTGCATTCTATCTCCCTCTATTTTTCCTCTCCCTCACCCGCCCGCGCTAAAGCGCGGTCGACCTCTCCCACAAGGGGAGAGGTGAGGTTATTTTCCTTCACTCGCTTCTAAAAACAATTGATTAAACCGTTGCACAAATTGTGCTGGATTTTCTAATTGTCCGCCATCAGCTAAAATCGCTTGATCTAATAATAAATGGGCCCAATCAGTAAAGCGAGACTCTTCTTTTTCCGCTTTCAAACGCTCAACAATTTGATGTTGAGGATTAAGCTCTAATATGGGTTTTGATACGGGCACATTTTGTCCTGCTGCCTTTAATAAGCGTTGCATTTGTAACCCCATATCATATTCATCAACAACGATACAGGCTGGCGATACAGTAAGACGATGTGTGATACGCACATCTTTTACAGTGTCTCCCAGCGATTTTTTAACGTGTTCAATAAAATCTTTATTTGATTCTTCAACGTCATGCTGTTGTTTTTTGGTTTCTTCATCTGTTAATTTATCTAAATCAAGCGCGCCTTTAGCAACGGAATGCAATGTTTTTCCTGCATAATCAAATAAATTTGATACCAACCACTCATCAATTTTATCGGTCAATAATAATACTTCAATGCCTTTTTGACGGAAAATTTCCATGCTTGGGTTATTTTTAGCCGCAACAAATGAGTCAGCAGTAATATAATATATTTTATCCTGCCCTTCTTTCATCCGCGAAATATAATCATCTAACGTTACATTTTGCTCTGGCGTATCGGCATGAGTACTAGCAAAGCGTAATAATTTAGCAATTTGCTCACGATTCGCATAATCTTCAGCTGGTCCTTCTTTTAATACTTGACCAAATTGTTGCCAGAATGTTTTATATTGTTCTGGATCATCATTAACCATTTTTTCCAGCAAGCCCAGTATTTTTTTCACGGAACCTGCGCGAATCGTATCAACCACTTTATTGCTTTGTAAAATTTCACGTGAAATATTTAAAGGCAAATCATTCGAATCAATAATGCCACGTACAAAACGCAAATAAGATGGCATTAAATTTTCAGCATCATCCATAATAAACACGCGTTTTACATAGAGTTTAATGCCAGAGCGATGTTCGCGTTGAAACATATCAAAAGGAGCGTGTTTGGGAATAAATAATAAATTGATATATTCTGTTTTTCCCTCTACACGGTTATGTGTCCAAGCCAATGGATCATCATAATCGTGTGAAATATGCTTATAGAATTCTTTATATTCTTCATCCGTTAATTCACTCTTGCTACGTGTCCATAAAGCGGTAGCTTTGTTAACCATCTCATCTTCTTCAACTACGATTTCATCTTTACTTTTCTCTTCTTCGTTCACAGGTTCATCCTGTTTTTTCATAATCACCGGAAAAGCAATATGATCGGAATAACGCGTTACAATGCCACGAACACGATGTTCATCTAAAAATTCACTAGCATCTTCTTTAATATGTAACACTACATCGGTACCATGGGATGCTTTATAGGCAGATTCTAAGGTATATTCACCATCGCCTGTTGATTCCCAAACCGCGCCCTCTTCAGGTACTGTGCCAGCACGACGCGAAGTAACCGTTACTTTATCGGCTACGATAAAAGCAGAATAAAATCCCACACCAAATTGACCAATTAATTGCGAATCTTTGGCATTATCACCTGTAAGTGATTTCATAAACTCACGGGTACCTGATTTGGCAATGGTACCAAGATTAGTGGCAAGCTCTTCTTTATGCATACCAATACCATTATCACTAATCGTAATAGTTCTGGCTTCTTTATTAATATTGATACGAATAGCCAACTCGCTATCGCCTTCGTATAATTTATTATCTTCTAAAGCCAAAAAGCGTAATTTATCTAACGCGTCTGAAGCATTAGAAATAAGCTCACGCAGGAATATTTCTTTATTGCTGTATAAAGAATGGATCATTAAATTTAATAGCTGATTTACTTCCGTTTGGAAGACATGTTTTTGCTTTGTGGTTTCAGTTGTCATAGATTAAGCTCCAAAATGTATCTTGATATTTTTGTAGTCTTGATAGAACGAAGTGGAATCAAGGCTACGTTGGTTTGTTACTTCATAAATAAGGGCTCTGTGCCTCAATTTCAAGGGCTATTTCTTCCTTATCACACTAATTCCGTCACGTACTGCCAAAAGAACAACCTCAATTCGCGAATCAACCGCTAGTTTCTTATTCAATTCATCAATAGCAACAGCTTGTGGGCTCTCAGGATGTAATATCTCACCATCGTAAAGAGTATTATCAATCACGATAAGGCCATTGCTGCGAACCTTGGGGAATAAAAACTCAAAGTAATTATCATTATTTCGTTTATCCGCATCAAGGAAAACCATATCAAGTATTGGCAAATCTAACGTTGGTAATATTGTTAATGCTTCACCTATATGTACTTCAATTTTATGACCGTGTGAGCTTTGGGTAATATAGTGTTTAGCAAACTCATAAGCATCTGGATTTTTTTCTAAACTTATCATGCGACCATGAGCGGGTAATGCCTCGGCCATCGATAAAGCAGAATAGCCGCTAAATAAACCAATTTCCAATACATTAACAGCATTAATTAATTTCGCTAATAGATTAAGCAATCGCCCTTCTACTCGCCCTGTTAACATTTGCGCGCCATGCAAATTGGCGTAAGTTGCTTTGGCTAATTGATCTAATAATTCTGGCGGTGCACTCGCTGCAGCGGCGGCATATTCTTCAAGTGCTTTATCAATAAAATTCATTTACATTATTTCCGTGCGTGAAGTAAGTGCTTGTGCCAAAGTCGTGCTATCAATAAACTCTAACTCACCACCTAAAGGAATACCGTAAGCAATACGTGATGCTTTAATACTGCGTGTTTTAACCAGTTGCGATATATAATGCGCCGTAGCTTCTCCTTCCACGGTTGCATTGGTTGCAATAACAACCTCTTTTATTTCATCCTGATTTAATAGATTAATTAATAATTCAATACCGAGCTCAGCAGGACCTAAACCATCTAAGGGTGATAAGCGTCCCATCAATACAAAATAACGGCCTTTAAAAGCGGAGGTTTGCTCAATCGCTAATAAATCTGCGGGGGTTTCAACGACACACAATATGCTTTCATCGCGATTAGGGCGAGTACAATAAGTGCAAAGCGGGGTTTCAGTTAAATTACGACAACGAGTACAGTAATCAACTTGATCTAAAGCAACGGTTAATGCTTGCGCTAACGTGCGCGCGCCATTTCTATCACGTTCAATTAAATGAAATGCCATACGTTGCGCTGAGCGATAACCGACACCCGGCAAACAGCGTAAGCTATTAATTAATTCTTGTAATAGGGGACTTAATGCCACGTATTAACCACCTTCTGTTGAGCCGCCAGCTGGTGGCATTGGAAAACCTTCGGGGAGATTTAAACCAGACATTAATCCTGCCATCTTCCCTTTTGCCTCGCCTTCTACTTTACGTACCGCATCATTAAATGCAGCGGCAATTAATGCCTCTAATGTTTCTTTACTTTCTTCCAAAGCGCTTGGATCTAACGTTATTTTTTCTGCTTCATAACGACCATTTAGCATAACAACAACCATTCCAGCACCAGCGGTACCCGTGACTTTCATTTTACCCAATTCTTCTTGCGCTTTTTGAATATTTTGTTGCATTTGCTGCGCTTGTTTCATTAGTGTATTAAATGGATTTTCTGACATAATGTTTACTCCTAGGGTTTAAATAATATAGTCTCTCAAACTAATTCTATCGACTCTTCATCCAACTTAGCTCCAAATGTATTAATTAACAAATGCACGCCTGGATCTTGCTGTAATCGTTGTACAGCCTCTTGTAGATTAGCTACTTTTAATTCTTGTTGCAAAAGCGCTGGTGTTCTATTAACCGGGTCTTCCAGTTGAATAATCACCTTACAATCGTGCCCTACATGCTTTGTTACTGCTTGAGTTAGTAGCTGCAGTTGTTGCTCATGTAATAATGCTTTATGTTTTGGCGATAAACTCAATTGCAATCTATCGTCTTGCCATGATTTAAAACCACATTGGGAAGCAAGCGCATAAGTTACGCCACCTAAATCTAATGCAAGCAATAAGGCAGGCCACGGATCACCCTCTGTTTTTACGGGTATTGCAGCAGGTTTTACGGGTGGTTCAACAACCACTGCAACTGGAGGATTGATAGATTTTATCGGTGTTATTTCTTTATTAATTTGTGGTTCTGCTGTTTTTTTCTTAACGCTTGTTTCACCAGATACTGGAGTGAAGGCAAATAACCGCAAAACAATCATTTCAAAGCCATCGCGTGGATTAGGTGCCAAAGGTAAATCACGTCGCCCTATTAAAGCAATTTGATAAAATAATTGCACATCTTGTGATGAAAATTGTTTTGCTAATGAATAAAATGCCTGTCGCTGCCCTACACTGGTTGGCAAAATATCATCTGCCACTTGCGCTAAAGCAATATAATGTAATGCACTAATTAATTCTGCCAAAATAGCTTGAAAATCTGCGGCACGTTCTGCCAAATCAGCAATCAATAATAAGGCAGCTTTTATATCGCGCTGCGCTAATTTTTCTAATAAAGTAACTACATATTGATTATCAATAGTGCCTAATAAATTTTGCACATCGGCAGTGTGTATTTTCCCCTCACCATAGGCAATGGCTTGATCAAGTAAACTTAGCGCATCACGCATACTACCTTGTGCTGCACGCGCGATATCAAAAACTGCCGCTTCATCAAATGGTAATTGTTCTTGTGTTAATACTTGCTGCAAATAGTTTGCTATTTGTTCAATCGATAAATGTTTTAAATGAAATTGCAAACAACGCGATAAAACGGTAATGGGTAATTTTTGTGGCTCTGTAGTCGCTAATAAAAATTTTACGTGGGCAGGAGGTTCTTCCAAGGTTTTTAATAAAGCATTAAAACTATGTCCTGATAACATATGCACTTCATCGATGATGTAAATCTTAAAGCGTGCTCTGGCGGGTGCATATTGTACATTTTCCAATAAATCGCGTGTATCTTCCACTTTAGTACGGGATGCCGCGTCAACCTCTAATACATCAACACAACGACCTGCATCAATGGCAGTACATATATCACATTGGCCGCACGGTGTGCTGCTTATTCCTTGCTCGCAATTTAAACACTTTGCAATAATTCGCGCGATAGTCGTTTTACCTACACCCCGCGTTCCAGTAAATAAATAAGCATGATGTAAGCGATTATCACTCAATGCGTGACGCAATGCCTTTAACACATGGTTTTGTCCTACCATGGTTTCAAAATTGCGAGGCCGCCATTTTCTGGCAAGAACTTGGTAACTCATGATGATATTTGATTAGTATTTATTTGGAAAATTAATAGAAAGGTGGCTGCTATCCGCCCTAACCATACACCCGCTTCCACCACTACCGTTGCTCCCTTCCGGGCCTAGCGGGATTTGCAGTGTGACGCTGTATGGGAACCGATAACAACCACTGAGGGATTGTACCAAGAATACCCAGTAAAAGGTATAGTAATTTAGTGCCCCGCAGGTGATTTATTCAATAAAGAATGACGCTGCGCGTAGCCAAAATAAACACAAAGGCCAATTAAAAACCATACCCCAAAAGCAATCCAGGTAATTAATTGTAATTCCAACATTAAAAACACACAAAATGCGAT